>JAEIGA010001168.1_pt1 | contig 40348 bp, 52 predicted proteins | sample 9270691 | NCBI WGS metagenome assembly JAEIGA01 (sample SAMN17057246, study PRJNA624740) | gut metagenome | biome: biome; isolation source: fecal sample | host: Bos grunniens | place: China: Xizang | collected 2019 | reverse complement strand
TGCCAAGTATATTACCGGAGACAATGACACCTTTGAAGAGAGCGGAGAAGCTGCCAGATACGAAGTAGACAACATGGTCACCATCGTCTACAAGATGTACAAGAAGAACGGCACTGTACACTTCTCTGCTGCTACCAGATACGTAGACATCATTGACGATGTAGACATGGGTATCAAGCTGTATCCTGCCGCTCACTTCGTTTGGGAAGAGAAGGAAGGTTCAGCCAGAGGTGAAGGTGAAGTCCGATATCTGATCCCCAACCAGATTGAAGTAAACAGAACCGAAGTCAGACGAGTGCTGACTGTTAAGTATCAGGCTTATCCCCAGAAGGTAGTCGATGTCAGTAAGATTGCAAATCCCCAGGCACTGCACACTGTTGGTGGTGTTATCAAGACCAATGGCACTCCTGTGGATGATGTGCATAAGGTTGTGGGTACTATTCCTCCGGCACAGATGTCTCCTGATGTCGTTAAGCTACAGGAAGATCTGATTGCTGTTACCAGAGACTTGGCAGGCGCAGGTGATACTGCTACTGGTCTGGTGGATGCTGAGAACGCTTCTGGTAGAGCTATTCTGGCAGTACAGCAGGCATCTCAGGCACCTATGACCGAACAGAAGGAAAGCTATAAGAACTTCGTTGAAGACTTGGCTAGAATCTGGCTTGATTATCTTATCGTCTATTCTGTTGATGGTCTGAGTCTGGAAGAGGAAGTCACTGACCCTTACACTGGCGAACAGAGTATCCAGTTGGTCAATGTGCCTCAGTCCATTCTGGAACAGTTACAGGCCAGTGTACGAATCGATATCACTCCTAAGGGTGTCTATGATAAGTTCGCACAGGAACAGACCATTGAGAACCTGCTGACTCAGGGATTGTTCAGTGCTGAGCGAGTAAATGAACTTGCTACTTACTGTGAGATTCTTGACGATGACTCTGTTGCACCTAAGGCTAAGATCAAGGAAGCAATCCAGCACATCAGAGACGAGCAGATGCGTATTGCCCAGATGGAAGCTGAAGCACAGGCTATGCAGCAGAGAGCACAGCAGTTCCTTATGGGTGATTTGGATGACCAGTCTCAGCAGATTGCTGATGCCCAGATGCAGCTGATGATGCAGAACCAACAGACAGAAGAACCTGTCGAAGGTGAAGCTGAAGTCATCAAAGAAGAGAAGAAACAGGAAAAAGAATTCAAGAAGAAAACCAAAAAGAAATAAGGCACTTTGCTGATGCAAGGTGTTTTTTATTTTGCCCAGGCATGGATGGCATTAAAAGCACATGGAATCGGTGAAGCAAACACCAATCAAAAAATAGGAAGGAAATCATTATGGAAATCGAAAAGAATGAAAACCTTGTGACTGAAGAACAGATTGAACAGCCTGTTGAAGAAGTTGCTGAAAATGTGGAGACAACCACAGAAGAAACTCCTAAGACTTACACTCAGGAAGAGTTTGAAGCTGCACTGAATGCCAGACTTCATGAAAAGCTCGATGAGGTAATGCCCAGGAAACTCGCCAGACGAGAAGCTAAGATCCGCAAGGAGTACGAGAGAAAGTACGGAAATCTTGAGGAAGTGCTTCGTGCTGGCACTGGTAAAGAGAACGTGGATGAAATCACTGATACCTTCCGTGACTTTTACGAGAAGAAGGGTATCAAGATTCAGCAGAAACCCGCCTACTCTCAGAGAGATATTGAGGTACTGGCAAGAGCTGAAGCTGATGATATTATCCGTGGCGGCTATGATGAAGTGGTAGAGGAAGTTGAGCGGCTTACCAAGGTGGGCTATGACAATATGTCTGCCAGAGACAAACTGGTTTTCAAGGCTCTTGCCGAGCATCGTGTTGGTGCTGAAAGAGGTAGAGAACTGTCTCAGATGGGCGTTACTGAGGATATCTATAACAGCAAGGAATTTACTGACTTTGTATCCATGTTCAATTCCGATACCCCCACCAAAAAGATTTACGAACTCTTTAACAGAGAGACGAAACCTAAGAAAGAATACAAACCTATGGGAAGTATGAAGCAAGGTCAGAACACTGGCGTAAAGGACTACTATACCCCGGAGGAAATCGAGAGGCTGTCGGAAGAAGACCTTGATGATCCTAAGGTATGGGAAGCTGTCCGGCGTTCTATGACTGGAGGCTAACTTCCCTTTCTAAGAAAGGATGAATTATTATGGCAGTAGCTAATACCGTAACTCAGTTCCAGCAGACTATTTGGAGTAAGTCCATTCTGCGCTCCCTGGAGAAGATCACTTCTCTGCGTAACCACTGTAACTTCCAGTATGAGAAGGATTCCAAGAATGCCAAGGAAGTTAAGATCCTGTCCGTAAACCGTCCCACTATCCGTACTTACGTTCCCGGTACTGCTCTGGTTCGTGAGTCCGCTGCTGATAGCTCCCAGCTGATGCAGATTAACCAGTATCGGTACTTCAACTTTGAGGTTGAGGATATCGTCAAGGCTCAGTCCGTTCCTGGTCTGATGGAAGCTCTGACTGACGAAGCTGGTAAGGGTCTGGCTCTGGAAGGTGACAAGTTCGTTGCCGAGGTTATCAAGGCCGGTGTTGATGACGGCGAAGTGACCGCAAGTGCTACCGAGATTGCACTGACCACTTCCAATGCTATGGCAAGTGTAGAGGATGGTTTCGCTGTCCTGTACGCTAACGACTGCAAGGTTTCCGATAACTTCTATCTGGAAATTGCACCTAAGGTCTTCACTACCTACCGTCAGCAGCTGACTGAGCTGTCTACCAACAACCCTGAAATCCTGAAGAAGGGTGCTGTCGGTAAGATCAACAACGCTTATGTCTGCATTGAGAACTGCCTGCCTGAGAGCGATACCGCTTACTACAATGTTCTGCGTACCGACAAGGCTGTTGCCTTCGCTGAGCAGATTGAGAAGGTCGAGAAGTATCGTCCTGAGGATGCTTTCACTGATGCAGTCAAGGGTCTGTATGTCTTCGGTGCTAAGATTGTCCGTCCTAAGGAAATCTACGTCATGAAGACCAAGAAGTAATTTACTTCTAAATATCACGAGAGGGAGGGGCTTTGATGCCCCTCCTTTTTTGCTAAAGGAGATTCCTATGAACAACGAACTATTCACAGTAAAACCTTCTTTAAGTCAGTATTACGGCCGAACTGTAACGAAAGATCTGATGTTTGATGAAACCACCGAGAATGGCGAAATCCATCAGACTTTAGACAATTGCGTGTTGACCACCGAGATCAACCGAGAATGGACTCAGGGCAATATTAAGAACACTATCCATAGTGTTCAGACCGAAGAACTTCCTGAGGGCACTATCATTATTTGGAGCGAGTTACAGGGCTATATCGTGCCTAACGTTCCTATGTACAAACTGAAGGATCTGGAAGAGGAAATCAGACAGATCAAAGAAATCTACCATGACAATACGGATATTAACCCTATGGGGTAAGAGATATACTAGGTGGTGAGTAAATGTTTATTATCAATGACGATTTATCCATCTATGCAACCAGAGGCGATATTGTCTTCTTCACTGTGTCCGCAGATGATAACGGCAACCTTTACAAGTTCCAACCCGGAGATATCGTCCGCATGGCGATCTACGGCAAAAAGGAAGCAGAAACCTGTGTCATGCAGAAGGACTTCCCTGTGACTGAAGTGTCTGAGACTGTCTTCATTTACCTTGAAGAAGAAGATACCAAGATTGGCGATATCATCTCCAAGCACAAGGACTACTGGTACGAAGTCGTTCTGAATCCTGATACCATGCCTCAGACCATTATCGGCTATGACGAGGACGGTGCAAAGGTGTTCCGACTGTTTCCTGAGTCTGAAGAGATTGACGATAACTATAATCCTCAGCCTGAAGACTTCCCTGTGGTGGATGAAGAACTGGATATGCTGTCTCCCCGGCCTGTTGCGAATAGTGCCATTGCAAGGGCTGTGACAACTATTCTGGATACATGCGAGCGAACCAATGCTGCCGTGGCAAAACTGCATGTTACTCCGCAGATGTTCGGTGCAATCGGTGATGGCAAAGCAGATGATACAGAAGCTGTTCAGGCTGCTGTTGCTATGGGTGGCACTGTATTCTTCCCGGAAGGAACGTATCTGGTTTCCGAGACAATTGTTATTCCTGAATATGTACATCTTGAGGGTGTTGGCAAGAGCGAGTCTGTTATCAAGTATATCGGAAGCGAATTCCTGTTTGATGTAAGAACAAGCTACACGAACAACGCAGTGATTGAAAACCTTCTGTTCATCGGTGGGGCTGCATCTTTCTTGAAGTGTTCAAGGGGTAAATGGGGTGGGAAGGTAATTGTACGCAATGCAAAGGTGGATGGATTCAGCAATGAGATTTTCCACTTTGAAAGCTGCTTTAATCCTATTGTTGAGAACTGTCTCATCTCGTCTGATGGCAAGATTGTATTCACGACATTTGACGGAACTGTTACGGAAACAAACTTCACGAACTGCGCTCTGTTCCATAATGTTTATATTAACAGCTACAGTGGTTCTCGCACACCTGTCATGTTTGATCTGACGAACGTACGTGAAATTTCTTTCCATAAGTGCCAGTTAGAAACTACCGACTTGCTTCTGAATGAAATTAACAGAACTGTTGGCGTTTCTTTGTATAACTGCTGGTTTGAAAATGTAGGTGCGCTATATCGCCTGGGAACTGACTGTTCTGTACCTAGTGAGAATAACTGCAACTTTGTCAAAGTTTCGGCATATAACGCAGATGCTACCGATATTGATAGCATTTATGGACGGAAAATACTCAGACAAATTGTAAGCGGAAAACAGGGTCTAAAGGCAATGGCTGAGAGTTCTATTTCTTTGGACGAGGTTAACGTTTACAATCCTAATGACGGTTACAGTGCGTATACTCCTTCTTACAGAATCGCTACAGACGGAACAGACTTCAATAATCCGCTGAACAAGCGAACTGTACGGAAATATTCATCTTCTTTTGTCTCTTATAACCTCCACTCTATTGTAAGATACAGCGGTTTAGACTGTGTTTTCAATGTTATGGCAAGAATCGTATACTCTGATGACTCTTCCAAAATCATTGAAACAAAGGCTCTTTATCTGTATGGTTCATTCGTTGTTTGTGACATCAACACATTGAAATTGACATCATGGAATAGTGCTGTTTCTTCTACTGCCAAGGAAACCATCACCTGCGACAATGGCGAGTTGAAGCTGGAATCTACGGCTTCTATGAAACGGTGCGATCTCATGATTGATTTCAATTTCAATCATGCTTAAGGGAAGGAGTCAATATATGAATCCTGAAGGAACTGTATATAACGCAATGGGCAGAATCAATCGTCTTTCTGTCCTTTGCATTGATGCCTATGGAGTCGCAGTAAAGAACGGTTTTGAAGGTACTGTGGAAGAATGGCTGGCTTCTCTGAAGGGTGAGAAAGGCGATCCCGGAGACAGCATGGAATATGTGACCGTGGACGATAACATGGTGGCAAGTCATGCGCCTGCTGACATTTACGTTAAAAAGGCAAACGGTTATCAGGTTGAGGTAAGAATCAGTGGCAGCGGTCTGTTTGCTACCACTAAGTATTACACTCTGTTCGATGTAAGTTCCATAAAGGCAACTTTTATCAGGGCAGATGTCGGTAATGATGGGAATGCGGTTATTGAAGAACTGACTATTGATTCCGATAAGAATGTCACGATCACGACTGGTACATTCTCTGGTTCGGATTCTGGTGGGAATGTTGACCAGAGCGGTGTGGCGAATATCTACGCAGGTGACTATAAAAGGACACCAGTATATCGTTGCCTGAACATCTATCTTGACGGTGACACAACTGGCATGACAAAGGATGATGCCGTTATGTTGGACTTGTTGATTCTGGATGAGTACGGCAACACTGTGTTCTCTGGTAAATCTAAAACAGCATGGCAAGGTAGCGGCAGTTTAGCATATCCGAATAAAAATCTTTCTTTGAAATTGAGAGATAGAAACGATACGGATGAGAAAATAAAATTGTCCGTATTTCCTGAATATGCGACTAGCACATACCACCTGAAATGCAATTATGCCGACTACTCTATGGTGAGAAATTCCGTTGGGTCGAAAATGGCAATGAGTTTCGATGACACCGTGTTCCCGGTTGATGCACCAATGGTTGTCAATTCTGTTCCTGCTATTTTGTACCTGAATGGCGAGTTTAACGGGTGTTATACTCTGAACACCAAACAGGATGATGATTTGTTCGGTATGGATACCGAGAAAAATCCTTTAACGCAGATTGTTTACAGGAGTGGATTAGGCAGTTTTGTGATGTCTAACTTTGAGTACAGAAGTGACGGAACGGAAACCGCAGAAATTCAGGCTAAGCTGAAAAGGCTGGTTGATTGGTGCACCAACGCCGACGATGCTACCTTCGTGGGTGAGTTTGAAAACTACCTTTCCTTGCGAAATGCAATCAATTACTGGATTTTTGCTGATGTAGCATGTGCAAGTGACAGCATGATTAACAACTGGACGATTGCTACATGGGATGGCTTCAAATGGTATATGCTCTGGTATGACCTTGACATCATATTTGGTCTTTTCCGAAACGAAGGGCCTGCCTATCATCCTAGCCAGCCGACTAGCGATTTGTTAAATTTACAATACACTGTTGCCAATCCTATTTGGCGTAAGTTGTATAACAATTTCTTTGACGAAATTAAGGAACGATATTGGGAACTGCGAAACAGTGGTGAATTAAGTCCTACAGCAATAGTCAGCAAATTCCGCACTTTCCAGTCTAAGTGGGGCACAGAACTTATCCAAAAAGAGAGAGCAAAGTGGACTGGTAGACTGAACAAGACTGATGATATCAGCATGATGTATGGATGGCTGTCTGAACGTTTGGAGTATCTGGATGCGAAGTATTCCAACATTGTTTTTGTCACCAACACACTTACCAATGTAAGCACAAGCAACGAAGCAACTACCATCGACAGGGGTGCTCCCTACACTGCTACCCTGACTGTGGCTGCGGGTCACACGATGAACCGTGTGACTGTAACTATGGGTGGTGTGGATATCACAGCAACCGCATACAGTAATGGTGAAATCAGCATTCCTTCCGCAACCGGGAACATTGTCATTACTGCAATCGCACTAGATAATGGAACTTACTACAATATCACAAACGCATTGACGAATGTGACCACTAACAACAGTTTGACGGTTATTGAGGAAGGAACCCCCTATTCTGCTACACTGACTGCGAAAAGTGGATATCAGATTGATACCGTGTCTGTGACCATGGGCGGTTCCGATGTGACCGCTAGTGTTTATTCAAATGGAGTAGTAACCATTGGTAGTGTAACTGGGGATGTGGTAATTACAGCAAACGCAGTTGCTGAGGTTGTGGAAGAAACTGGGCCATGGAAATCCGGTATTCTGACTTCAAATGGTACGATTACGGGTAATAATACTGGTGGCATGTATTACGATGAATTCATTCAGGTTGCACCCGGAAGCAAAATTTATCTGTACAATACCGCCGAGGGCTGGTTTACGGATTTCACCAGAGTTGCGTTTTATTCTGCTGCATCGGAAGATACATTCATTTCTTACAGTGGTGCTAGTGGTCAAAACACACTATCGTCTTATACAGTTTATAATTATACTGTTCCTAGCAATGCGTACTATGCAAGAATATGTTCTGGAAACATGACGGAATACAACACCACAGCTGTCATTTCTACAACAGCACCCGAGCCGGAACTCGCATACAATGATGCTGTTTGGTGTGCTGATGGGTATTTAGGTGCTGGCGGTATGGTGGTTTCAGCTACAAACAATAAACCTATGTACACCACCCTGATTTCTGTCGAACCCGGGGCAACCTATCGTTTCGCAAACGCTAACGGCGAATGGTCTACCGACTTCATAAGGTGTTGTTTGTATTCTGATATCGTTCCCAATTTCGTGAATAACGTAACCAAGAATAGCGGCACGTTTACGTATATTGATATCGTGGTTCCTGAAAATGCAAAGTATGTTTCCTTGTCCGCTGGTAACATGGGCGATTACTATGCTACAGCAACATTTGAGAAGATTTCCTAATTCCGTCAAGCTGTGGTAACCCGCATTCTGAAGAGAATCCCGACTAAAAGCACCGCCCTTCGGGGCGGTGCTTTTTTCTATGAAAGGAGTAAACTATATGCTCTTTAACTTAAAAGGAAAGATCGCAAGCGCACAGCCTTACTCCCTTGACAAGACTTTGACTGTAGAGGGTGCAGGTGCTGAAGCAAAGGCAACAGGCGGTGCGATTGCCAAAGTGAAGGAACTGCTTGGTATTCACACTGCATCCGTTGAGAATCCTCATAACGTTACCAAGGAACAGGTTGGTCTTGGAAACGTGGACAACACATCCGATGAAGATAAGCCTGTTTCCTTGCAGCAGAGAATTTCGATCTCTCTGGCTTCTTCGGTGGGCAAAATGGCACAGAATACTGCTGACGAGGCATTGGAAGCTGCTGAAACCGCTCAGACTACAGCGGATGAAGCAAAGACTGCCGCTGAAACTGCTAAGACCACTGCGGAAGAAGCTAAGACTGCTGCGGAAGAAGCAAAGTCTGCCAGTGGCAGCAAGGCGGTAAAGAATAGTTTTACTGTCCGACTTTACGCTTCTGACTGGACTGGTGACAGCGCACCTTATACGCAGGAAGTCAGTGTGGAAGGTATCACTGCAAATGACTGTCCGCATTATGGCGTTGTCTATTCTGAGGACTTCGATACCAAGGTATCTGAGAAAGAGTCTTTCGCAAAGGTAGATGACCTTGAAACGGCAGACGGAAAGGTGACCTTCTACTGCTTTGAAGACAAGCCTGATGTAAGTCTGAATATCCAGATGGAGGTGCTTCGCTGATGGGCAAAGGATATAAGCATGGCACTGGTGGCGGTGCTTCTTCCCTTAACTACAAGGTAGTTGGCGGCACTTCCGCTCCTGCGAGTCCCAGAGAAAATATGTTCTGGGTAAATACATCCAATGATATCACTGACCATGTATTCAGCGCAGAAGAACCTGCAATGGCAGAAGGCCGTGTATGGTTTCAGACAGGAACTGTCAGCGTGGTTAAGTTCAATGCACTGAAAAAGAATAATGTCACGGTCTATCCTGTCAGTGCAAAGCAGTGTGTATCCAATGCGTGGGTGAATATGGCTTTCAAAGCCTATATTGGCGGTGCGTGGAAAGAGCCTTACTTCTATCTGTTTGCGGACGGTGACCAGTATGAGGCAGTTACTGGCGGCTGGACGAACGTTGCAAGCGGTTCGGATACACTGACTGTACACTATTCTGCAGAACAGGAGTATGGTGCTGAAGTAACTTCAAGCACTGTGGACGCAATGGATATTACGGCTTACAAGCAGCTTACCGTGAAAGTGGCTTCCTATACGGAAACCTTTACTGTGAGTGTCAAGGATGCCTCTGGCAGCGTTGTTGCGACTGCATCTGCTGCGGCGGTGGGTAATGTTGTGGTAGATGTTTCCAGTCTGAGCGGTGAGTATTATGTGGAACTGAAGGCAACCGCCGCGGATCATGGTGGATGGGCTACTGCTTACTTCACTGTTATCGAGGCACATCTTACTTGAGAGGGGGAATCTGAATGACACTGAAGGAAATGAAGAAGAAGGTTCTCGCTCTGATCGAGGAATTGAATCCTCTGAGCGAATATCTGACGGATGACCCTGATATTCAGGCAAAAATCAATGACGTTATCAATCAGATTCTTTTTGAACTGGCTCGATTCAAGAAGATTCCCAAGTATGTGAAGATCGATGTCAACGAAGGAGATATCCTTGAATTTGCGGATATCGAAAAAGAGTGTGGCTACGAAATCTACCAGATTGATATTGTCTGCGGCGTTCGTTACGTTCCCAAGGCAAACGGCACTGTGCTGAAGTTCATGGAAACTGGCACTGCTGAAATCGACTGCTTTGTTTACCCTGAGAGAATCAATGAGAAGACGAAAGACAGCTATGAATTTGACCTGAGTCCTGATGCGCTGGAAGTTATGCCTTATGGCATTGCAGGTGACTTGCTGAAGAGTGACGTTTCCACTGAGTACGGTTCTATCTATGCAAACAGATATCAGGAAATGCTGACCCGGCTTGACCACAGATACCAGTTGCCCACTATGTACATCGAAGGGGGCATTGATATCTGATGGCTGATATGGTGAAAAGACTTTACAGCGGTTTTCGTGGCGTTGACTTTCGTGGTGATGAAAACAGTCTTGTAAGAAGTCCTGATTCCTTGAATGTATGGAAGGACTATAAAGAAATCGACAGCATTAGAACCAGACCGGGAATGGAGTTGAAGGTTTCCTTCGATGCTCCTGTCTACGGTCTGTTTTTTTATAACGGTGTTCAGCTAGTCCATAGCGGTACTAAGCTGTATAAGGTCGTGAATGGCGTTAAGAGTGTGCTTTTCTCTGGACTGAAGGCTGCGGTCAGTGACAGTTTCATCTATGAGAACATCTGGTACTTCAAAGACGGTAAAAACTATCTTCAGTATAACGGTGCTGAGATTACTGAGGTAGTGGGCTATGTGCCTACTACCTCCATTGCCAGAAAACCTGCTGGCGGTGGCACGATCTACGAAGATGTCAATATGCTTTCCAATAAGAGAATCAATACTTTCCTTGCTGATGGTGAAAGCACTGCTTTCGTACTGGATGCAAAGCCTATCGACACCGACTACAAGCCTGTTGTAAAGGTCAATGACAAGGTAGTGACCAACTACAGTGTTGACTATAAAAACGGCAAAATTACGTTTAAGACTGCTCCTGCTGCACCGAAGACAGACGGACGAGATAACGTATCTGTAGAGTTCCAGAAGACTGTCTCCGGGCATAAGGAACGGATTCTGAACTGCACTCTTTTGCAGGTATTTGATAACAGAGTCTTCTTCAGTGGCAACAAGGACTATCCGAACACTGTCTGGCATTGCAGTCTGAATGACCCTAGCTATTGCAGTGACTTGGATTACTACAACGAAGGTCTTGATACTGCCTCTGTGAAAGGTCTGGTGGCAGGTAATAACGCACTGTGGGTGTTCCGTGAACCTTCTCAGGCGAATACAACGGTGTTTTACCATACCCCCACAATTGACTCGGACTACGGTAAAATCTACCCTTCTCAGCATTCCAGTGTTACCACAGGCTGTGTTGGCAAGGCTGTTAACTTCAATGATGATATCGTGTTCTTCTCTGACAGAGGTATGGAAGGCATTTCTGGTGACGTAACGACTGAACAGGTTGTCGCACACAGAAGTTCTCTGGTAGACAGAAAGATGATTACCGAGAAAGACTACAAGAACATGATTCTTGCAGAGTGGGAAGGCTATCTTCTGGTCTTCATCGGTAACAAGGTCTATCTGGCTGATTCCCGGACTGCCTTTACCAATCAGGATCATACCGAGTATGAATGGTTCTATTGGCAGCTTGAGAAGAAGATTACCTGCGCTAGAGTCGAGAGCGGCGTTCTGTACTTAGGAACTGAAGATGGTGTCTATACCCTTACCGACAACGAAAAAGCCGTTGAAAGCTACTGGGTGACTCCTAAGGATAAATTCAAGAATCCTAACATGCAGAAGACCACAAATAAGCGTGGTTGTGTCGTTGAAGCTACTGGCGATATCTCCGTCTATGCTAAGACTGAGAATAGTGACTTTGAGTTAATCGGTGACTATGGGAATATCACAGATTACTTAGTCTGTAGAATCAAGCGCAAGAAGTTCAAAGACCTTCAGCTTAAATTCCACTCCAAGACCAGATTCAGTCTGGAAACTGCCACTATTGAAGTGTTCATTGGTGGCTATGTGAAGAGGTGATTTAAATGTCTTATGAAATCAATTACGATGACCAGAAGTTCAAGGATGTAGAAGCTGATAAGAAAGCTGCTATCACTGATAATGACAAGCTGTACTCCGGCATGATCAAGGATTCTGCGGGTTTCTATCAGGATCAGATTGATGCTGCAAACGACTGGGAGAAGAAACAGACTCAGCTTCAGCAGGAGCAGACTGACTTTGCGATTCAGAAAATCGAACAGCAGAAAGACCAGGCAAAGAAGGATTATACGAAGGAACAGTCTGGTGCTTATGTCGATTGGCAGAAGCAGAGCAATGAGTTTGGCGCAGAAGCTGAGAAGAGAGCTGCACAGGGTTTGGAGAATACTGGCTTTAGTGAATCTTCTAAAGTCAGTATGTATAACACCTATCAGAATCGTGTAGCTACAGCACGAGAGTCTTATAATCGTGCTGTTATTGATTTTAATAACTCTATCACTCAGGCCAGACTACAGAACAATTCCGCACTTGCTGAAATCGCTTATAACGCACTTCAGCGGAGACTGGAATTCGCTTTACAGGGCTTTCAGTACAAGAATCAGCTTCTGTTGGATCAGGCTAACAAAAAGACTGAACTTGAACAGATTTATCACGAACGTTGGCAGGACGTGCTTAATCAGATCAATACCGAAAATGCCCTGGCTGAAGATATCAGACAGTTCAACGCACAGATGGCAGAAGAACAGCGACAGTTTAATCAGCTGCATCCTGTGTCTTCTGGCGGCGGTGGCGGTGGCGGCAGCTACAGTAAGAAATCTGGCAGTACCAGTAAGAAGTCTAGTTCTTCCAGTGATTCTGCTAAAATCACCAAGGATTACAGCAGCAACAATGATGCTTCTGTAAATATTAAGAGTGTTATTGATGCTGGCCTCGCTCCTTCTAGTGGAACTACGATTGCAAATGCAGTCAAGAGTGGTACACATACCGCAACGCAGAAGGGCAATCAGGTGTATATCGAAAAGGCAAAACACAACATCAATCCTACGTTCGGTCTTTTGTTTAGCAAGAAACGTTTTTAATTGAGGTGAGATTATGAGTATCACTTCTGATTTTTGGAAGGCAATGAATCAATCGGTTTCAAAGCCTTCCAATTCCGATAGTGCGAAGTCCAGTGGCTCTAGCCAAAAGTTTTCTGGTGGATCTGAGATTGCTCCGACTGCAAAAAAGAAGAAAAAAAACATTAGTGATGAGTTCTGGGATGCTATGGGAGATGACGATATTGCGCCTGTTTCCAATGTTGCTTCCAGAATGCAGGCTAGAGCAAATGGTAGCTTAGCATTCGATACTTATCGCCAAGGTATTACCAGATTTACTGGTGGTACGAAGGCTAAAGATGAGGAAGACAAGCGGAAATGGTACGAAAAGGGGCTGTTTGAAGACGGCTATGATTTCGGCGATGTCACGAAGACTATCCTTGGCATAAACGATGATTCCGCTTCTTTGAAGGATCTGACGGTAAACTCCTTGAAAAGAGGTTACTACAATTCCATCTATGGTGAAGAATCCTTTAAGGCCATGAACGGCGGTCAGAACAAAAAGGATCTCTATGCGGATATCCTTGCCGGAGATGATTATCAGTTTACTCCTGGCAATGATTTTGCAGGTGCGGTTTCTGGTGCTATGGAACTGCTCGGTCAGCAAGCCAGACAGTGGACGAATCCTAGAACGCTTGGCGTAGTTGGTGCTGCTGTTGGTGCTACGGCTATTGCCGGTAATGCTGGCCCTCAGGCGTTAGTTCCTGAGGAAGTCTTAACCATCCCTGCTGCTGCTACAGCTGCGTTTAAAGCCGGATCTGCTGCTTCCAATCTGGAAATCGAAGCGGGTCATGCCTACAACGAAATGCTTGATGCAGGCATCAGTGAAGATACTGCTAAAAAAGTTGCCTGGACTGTCGGTCTCGGAAATGCCGGATTAGATTTACTCCAGTTAGACGAACTGATGGATGCCTATAAGGTGACGAAAGCAAGCGGTGCTACAAAAACGTTCACTAAGAAGATTCTTGATGAACTTGTAGATCGTGGCGTTGATGTCGCTAAAGAAACTGCTCAAGAAGTTGCGCAGGAAGGTGTCACTATTGCAGGCACTCAGTTAGCAAGCAAACTGGACAATGGCGAATATGCTTATACTTCTGATGAAGTAAAAGACCGCCTGAATGATACTGCCAAGTCTTCTGCTCTGTCCTTTGGCCTGATGAACGTTCCTGCTGCGGCGAAAAACACTTTTTCTATCATCAATGATCAGAAGAAGACGAATGTTCCTGCTGATTCTGACTTTGATGCACCCATCGTTACTAAGAACGCAGAAACCGAACAGAAACAGACCACTGCACAACCTGCAAAAACCGAACCCAGAATTCTTTACACTGGTTCACCTAACACTGATATCAAGCAGTTTAAGGTAGGTGGAGCGAACGGTTCTAAGCAGACTGGTGACAGATACGGTAAGGGTGTTTATCTAACTACAAACGAAAGCACTGCCAAGAACTATGCAGGAGATAGTGGCAGAGTCTATAAAATCAACGCTGATGGTTTGAATATATTTAATCTGAACGATACCATCACGCCTGAAATGCAGGAGTCTTTGATTAGGGAATTCAATGGTTCTGATAAGCAGTTCCGAAACTCTATGCTTCGCAACTTCCGCACTGAAATGACCTTTGATGACTTTGAAAGTGCAGAAGCGTTCTTTGACCATCAGAGAAAAGTCTGGAAGGAACAAGACGGTGAATACGCTGCCAACAAGCCTGAGATTTTGGAGGCCGATAATGAGACTGGCAGGGCAGTCATTGAATTTACCGATTTTGAGAATTGGGAAAGTAATATTGGTACATTAACAGGAAATCATTTGTACGATGCTCTCAAGAGTCTCAGTACGGATGATTTTTCTTATTTTATCACTGGTCACGGTTTTGATGGTATTGCCTTCGATGAAGATTCCGACAATCAGCAGTATGTCATTTACAGGAACGAAGACAGGCTGCATATTGATGATGGTGCTGAAGAGCAAACTGCGGCCGATCAGAATTCAACTTCAGAGAACGCTAACTGGAGAGAACTTGCTCATTCCTTACCTGAACCTGAGTTTGAAGGTGAAGAGTGGACAAGAGAATACATCAATCGCAACAACTCTGTTAGATCTACCGTTTTGAGTTCTGCGACAAGCGAAGTAATCAGAGATGTCGAAAGTGGACTTACCACAGAAGAACTTACTCAAAAAGCGCAAGATGCCTTGAATGAGTACGAACAGTTGCAATCGCAAAAGGATTCTGTTACTTCTTTTACTGAAGCTGAACAGCTTGTCCTTACTGCACTTTACAACCAGTATTCGATGTACAACAGTGTTGCGAAAGACCCTTCTTATGTGAATGAACTTAAAAAGGCTTTTGATTTTGCTCCTGTTGCGGAGAATGCAACTTCAACTACCGAGGATTTCTCGGCACCTGAAGTAGCTGCTGCCGAAGAAACTGGCACTGTTAATCCTGAACTTCAGAGTCTTTATGATGAAAGACAAGCTCTGCAAGATACCATTATGTCTCGCTATCAAGAGCAGCTATATGATGATGAAACTGAAAATCTCGCAAAGCAGTGGTCAGTCGTAAACAACCGTATTGCGGAGATGGAGGCTTCTCATAGTCAAGCAGAGAAATCCAATCAGGCAAACTCTCAGCCTGAACGTGAGTCCACTCCCGCTGAAAAAGCACAGGCTCACTATCGTGGCGACATTTTGAGTAAGCTGGTCAACACTGGTTCGACTACGCTGAAAGCAGTCGATGATGCAACTAAGCAAGCTCAGAAATTTATCGCTGAAGGTGCTGATGGAATTAAGTCTATTCCTGGTATTTTCGGAAAAATCAGTACTGACGGTAATCTTGGCGATTTTGAACTCTATTTACGCCACATGCTGAACGTTGATAGAACTACTCTGAAGGATCGTGTCGGCGTTGACGGTGTTCCTGTTTGGGGTTTTACAGCAGAAGAATCGCAGCAGGAAGCAGATAGATTACTGAAAGAACATCCTGAATTTAAACAAGCTGCGGAGGATGTCTACGCCTTTAATGATTATGTGATGAACTTGCTTGTGAAGAGCGGTAAAAACACTCAGGAACAGGCAGTAGCGTGGAAGGAATACTATCCGCACTATATTCCTATCAGCAGACCGCAGGGTGGCGATGTTCAGCCTTATTCTGAACTTCTTAAATTTATCCAAGGTGAATCCTCTGAAGATTCTTTCATTAAGAGTCTTGATGATTTCGCTAAGGAAGCTGACTTGGCTGCTGACCTCCATAAGGCTACTTACACAGGCGAAGGTTTTAATCCTTTGATTGATACCATGGTTAATCGTGCATTCCTTGCTCACTGGGCAAATGCAATTAGTCAGGGTTCTGATAACATTGCTCCTGTTGGATCTGATGGTATTCAGTCTGCTCCTATGTCAACTGATACTGCGCATGAAAACCATACTGAAACCGAGCCGGATAAGGTGACGGTCACTACCGAACCTGTTGTTGATTCTACAAGACCATCTGATTTTGATAGCAACAAACTGTTGGATAACAGGATGACCCTTGGCAAGGTTATTCAAGAATATATCCTGGATAATGGCTTTGTTTTTGAGAAGAAATCTAAAGCATCCGGCAATCGACAGCTTGAAGCCAAATGGCATGCTAACCGAAACGCTCTCGCTTCTGCACAGCATTTTATTGGTCATGGCAAAGGTGACGTTCGTGCTGTGACTGATATTTTAAAGGAAGTCAAGAAGTCTGGTCTTCAGACTGAGTTCTATAGCTACCTTGGTCATCTTAGAAATATGGATGGCATGTCTTTGCAGTCTCGTTACGGCGTTGCGAATAACCATAACTTCATGGGCAGGGATAATACCTTTGCGAAATCTACTAAGGCTATCAAGAAATTGGAAGATGCTCACCCTGAGTTTAAGAAAATGGCAGAGGATGTTTATAAAAACGCTGACTATGTTCTTAACCAGTTTGTAGAGCATCATATGATTACTCAGGATGATAAGGATCTGATTAAAGAACTTTACCCTCATTACGTTCCTATGCGTTATTCCAGCAGTGGTAGTCTTGACGGTATGCTTGAGACTTTGGCTCAGTTCACCAACGAATCTTTCGGAACCTGGGCAATGAACGACTTCGGCCTGGAACTGATGAATACTCTTCATACTGAGATTCATAGCGAGCCAATGAATATTGATGCTTTCATCAACCGACTTGATTCTGGTGACAGTCTGTTTTCTTTTGGCAATGATGGAGAATACAAAACATTCACTGTTTATGAAAATGGTGAATTGAAAACCTTCGACATCGACAGAGAAATGTACATGGCTCTGAATGACTCTGATAACTGGATGAACATGAAGATTCCTGTCTTGCACCAGATCAACGAAGGATTCCGTAAGTTCTGTACTGAGTGGAACATCTTCTTTGCCACAAAGAATGGTGTTAAAGACCCTCAAGATATCATGTACAATTCCCGGCATCCTGTGGAAACTTACGGACAGCTTATTCATGCTGGCGATGCCATTCTTAATAAAGATTCTAAGTATCGTCATTACTATGATGAATACCTGGAAAACGGTGGAGAGCCTATTACCTTTTACGACACTAAGGATCAGTCTTTTGTTAATTGGACTGACCCTTCTGAGCTTGTACAGTACGCCACTGGCCTCAAAGCTGTAAGTGCTATCAATGACAGAATCGAGAAACTTCCTCGGCTTGCAGAATATATTGCAGGCCGTGAAATGGGCTTGTCTGTCCAAGAGGCTATGTTGGATTCTGCTCGTGTCACTACTAATTTTGCAGCCGGCGGTAAGTTTACGAAGTTCCTTAACCGCAACGGATGTACTTTCTTAAATGCTTCTGTACAGAGCGCATTGCAACATGCGAGAAACTTTGCTGAAGCTGCCTCTGACTCTGACGGTAAGCTGCACTTTGATACTAAAGATGCAAAAATGGCTGCTGTTAAAGGTACGACCGCTATGATTGCACGAGGTCTGGCTGTTGGTATGACTGCTATTGCAATCAATGATCTTCGTTGGAAAGACGATGAAGAATATGAAGAATTGCCAGACTATGTTAAGGAAGGTTACTACCTTCTCTTTAAGTTTGGCGATGGCCAGTTCTTCAGACTTCCTAAAGGCCGTACCAATGCGACTATCGAAGCTGGCCTTCGGACTGTCGCAGAACAGTCTTTCGGTGACGATGATGCCGACTGGAATCATTTCTGGAAAACTTTTATTGAGAACATCGCACCTAATAATCCTGCTACCGATAACATCTTTGCTCCTATCAGAGAGGTTGCTAAAGGTGAAACCTGGTATGGCGAGGACATGATTCCCTATAGGCTGAAAGACTTGCCTACTACGGAACAGTTCGATGAAAAGACTGATTCTATCAGTATCGGATTATCTGAGAAACTGGACGATACTCTTAATCAAATTACATTGGATGACTGGCTTAACGAGAAACTGGATGATACCAAGATTGGTGAATGGCTTTCTAACTCTGGTTTTGGTGACGGCTTGAGTCCTAAGGAAATCAATTATCTTATTAACTCTTATACTGGTGTCCTGGGTGATTTGGTTCTGCCTTATCATACTCCTAAAGCGGAGAGTCCTTACGATAATCCTATTGCTCAGTCCCTTGCACCGCTTAAAGACATCTTCACGACTGACTCGGTTTTGAATAACAGAATCACAGGTGACTTCTTCGATAAGATGGAAGAAATCGATGCCAGGGCTAATTCTGATAAAGCAACTGAAAAAGACAAGATGCTGAATCAGTTCTTCATTTCCAACAATGCTGAAATGAGTGACCTCTGGCAAGAGATTCGTGATATCCAGACTAGCGATATGCCCGACTCTGAGAAGTACAAGCGGAACAGAGAGCTGCGTGAGCAGATCAACGAAATGATGGAACACGCAATGGATGTCTACAATGACGGAAAAATCAAAGTAGATGTCAAAGGCGTTTATTCCGAAGTCGGTGACAGGCGTTATAACTACGATGACGATGACGATGCCTGGTATGAAATCAAGCCAAGACTTGCTGACGGATCTGAGAATTACTATTACAAAAAAGAACAGGAAGTTACCAAGGCTCTCGGTATCAGCTATGAGGAATACTGGAATAACCGCACTGAGTATAACTTCCAGTATAAGTTCCCGGAACTGCATACTCTGTCTGAAGCTGTCGGTGGTTTTGATTACTATAACAGCTTCGTTTATGACATGTGGGATGTTGATTCCGATTATGACGATAACGGTGAATCTATCAGCGGTACTTACAAGAAGAATCTTAAGGCATTCGTTGATGAACTGGATCTGACTGATGTTCAGAAAGATATCCTTATGCGCAGCCAGTATAAGTACCATAAGTTCGACCACCACAGAGTTATTGACTATCTTAACGAGCGTGATGACATTTCCTTCAATGAAATGAAATCTATCTGTGAAACGCTTGGCATGACAGTCGATGACGAAGGCAATATCTCTTGGTGAGGTGAGAATCTATGAGCAAGCAGGACAGGCAGGGGGCTAGAACCCCTGCCAATCTGGAACAGAAATATAGTTTCGGCAGAGTATTCTCGCAGCAGGAACGAGAAAACGCCAGACAGAACAGTGAGATGGATCAGCAGAATCTTACGATGAAGCAGTTCATCTCCTTTGCCTCTGCTGCAATCGATACTCTTCAGAAGGATGTCGATGTAGCAGAGCGAACCATTACCCTTCTTCAGCAAGCAGTTTCCAGCCTTGAAGGAAGAATGGAAAAAGCTGAAGGTAATATCTCCAAACATGGCAATAGGTTGACTACGGCAGAAAAGGATATTGATGGTCTTGGCACCAGAATGTCTGCGGCTGAAGGCAATATCAAAAGTTATGGGACGAGGATTACTGCTGCTGAAAGTAACATTTCCAAGCATGGCACTAGACTGACAACCGCTGAGAAAGATATCACTGAGTTGGCTAAAAGGGTGACTGCTTTGGAGAAGGCATAACAAGTTAGAAAGTGGTGGTTACTATGGAAGTTCAAATCGAGCATCGTTTGACCGAAGTTGAAGACCGCTCCAAGTCGAATCAGCATCGTCTGGACGAGTTGGAGAGGCGGCAGGACAATCTTGATGACCTCGTTTCCACAGTCAAGGTTCTCGCTGTCAGGGAAGAAACTGTCGAAAACGATGTGAAGGAAATCAAGGAGGACGTAAAAAGCCTGACAAGCAAGTCTGGCGAGATGTGGGATAGTCTGGTGAAGCAAGTTGTTACCGCATTGGTGGCTGCGCTTGTGGGCTATTTCGTAGCACAAGTTTTGCATTAAGAAAGGATGAACCTTATGAAGAACAAGACTTATTGGATGAACTGGATCAAGGCTGCTGGCGTGAGAGCGGTGAAGACCGTTTGCCAGAGCGCAATTGCAACTATCGGTGCATCCGCTACTATGGGTGAAGTGAATTGGGCTATGGTTGCATCTGCATCCGCACTGGCTGGTCTGCTGTCTCTGCTGACCTCTGTAGCTGGTCTGCCTGAAGTGACCGTTGAGTAATACTGAGTAATATTAAAGGGCAATCGGCTGACAGTCGGTTGCCCTAAGTTTTTCATTTTATAGCAAAGGACGGAGTACAATGACAATCAAACAACAGCAAGCATTACTATTCTATCTGGGCTATTATGTGGGAAATATCGATGGTTCGTGGGGTACGCTGAGCAAGACTGCTTGCAATGCGTTCCAGAAAGACTTTGGTTTGACTCCTGACGGTGTGTGTGGCTCTCAGACGGAAAAAGCGCTGAAACATGCAGTTACTTATGGTATCGCAAAAAAGACGGAAATCGTCGCAAAGGATGACTTCTGGGACGATATCAAGTATTGGGAAAGAGAAGAGTTCCGCTGCCAGTGTGGAGGCAAGTATTGCGATGGTTTCCCGGCTGAACCGAGTGAGAAGTTGGTGCGACTGGCAGATAACGTTCGTGGTCACTTTGGCAAACCGGGACACAGATCGAGCGGCCTTCGTTGCAAGAAATGGAATGCTATTCAGGGCGGTGTCTCAAACAGCAGACATCTGTCTGGTAAGGCATTGGACTTCCGCATCGAAGGGAAGACATCTGCACAGGTTCTGGACTATGTTCTGAAGCTGCCGGGTGTCCGCTATGCTTATGCAATCGACAGTAAGCACGTTCATATGGACGTTGAATAATGATTGACTTTTACCTAATTTATGGTATTATATTCGTGGTCTGGGAGATTGGTGGCAAGTCGTGGTGTCATCAGTTGAACAAAAAGGGGAGATGGGCTAACGCCTGTCTCCCCTCTTTTTTTATGCCTTGATTTCTTCAAGCAATTCGCTGATGGTATAGGCTTTTAACATCATTGCAAAACGTTGAGCCGGGTCTTTAGAAGCATCGTGAATCTCAATCGCCTCGTTCATCTCTGACTCAAGGTAGGCAATGATTTCTTCTGCTGTCTTCATAGTATCGCCTCCTTGTTGTTTGTGTTAACATACCCTTGCGGAACGGTGAGAGTTAGTTAGTACAACCACAGAGTCAAAAAAAGTTGACTCTTGTGATTTTCTTCTTTTTGGTTGTCCATTCAATCTCGATAGACTGGACGAAAGAACGCCAGAATGCTCTTTTGTAGGCATCGTCAAGTTCGTTATAGATAGTTTCCCATCCGCTATGCAGGATGGTTTCGATTTTACTGAAGTCCTTTATAGGAACTTCGTTTCTCTCTGTCTGTGCCTTTTCCAGCAGTTCCGTGAGTTCGGCATAGTCCGCTTCGTATTTTTCTACGGTGCGAATTTTGCCTGTGTTCCATGAATAATTGAGTCGGTCAATTCGCTCATAGATTTCGTCAATATCGTACTCGTGGATTTTTACAGAGTTTGAATCAGAAACTTGCGCTGATCTGAGTTTTGCTTCTTCCATGTACTTCTCGATATCTGCAAGCATCATCTTCTCAAAGACATTCTCACTGATTGACTTATTAAATCCGCAAGCAGCATCTCTCCTACTCTTTCCGCAACGATAACGTTTGTATCGGTACATGGTTTTTCCGTCACGACCACGTTTCACTTGAACATTGCCTATGAGATTGCGACCACATTCCGGGCATTTGATTAAGCCTGTGAATAGATAAGCCCTGTGGTCTGCGGTGTTATCCTTCACATTGCGAGTCATAATATCTTGGAGTCGGTCAAAGGTATCCTTGTCCATGTAGCTTTCGCAATAGCTTGGATTATCCCGGTAAGAACCGCATAGCATTGTGTTCTTCAGTAAATCCTTGAATGAATTGTAACTGATACTGATTTGATACTTGGTGTGCAGATATACCAGAGATTTCTTTATGCTTTGGTGCTTCATGTAGAAGTCCAAAACATCATAGATTGCGGTCTCGGTTTCCGGGTTACGGATTATCTTCTTTCTTCCTGTCTGGTCATTCTTGGCAATGATCCATGCGATTTGCATACTGCCTGACAATGGCTGTCCAGTGGATACCTTGTACTCGTTTACAAGGTCAACACGCTCTCCTGCCATGTCAGCTTCCATTTCGGCAATGGTTAGTTTCATATTGACAAGCATCCTGCCTTGTGCGGTACTTAAGTCGTACTTTTCCTCTGTGGTTGTCCAGACTACAGGGGTGATTCTTTTCATGCACTCATGGTATTCTGCTACAGATCGGAAGAAACGGTCTAGTTTGATGAATATGATTCTCTCAAACTTGCCTTTCTCGGCATCCTGAATCATTCTCTGCAATTCTGGTCTTCTTCTAATCAGCTTTCTTGCTGAAACACCTTCGTCCACATACCACTCAACAATCCTCATGTTGTGCTTTTCGGCATATTCAGATAACTTCATCTTCTGAGCATCCAAGGACAAACCATGAAGTTTCTGTTCCTGAGTTGATACACGGACATAAGCTGCCACAAGTTCGACTCTCTGAACGTTCCTAGCTTGCAATTCTTTTTCCAAACTGTTCATTGAGTTCCCTCCTTTGAAGTAATTTTTCTATTCGACACGGTTCGATGGAAAGCATCACCTCCTTTAGTGTAATATTACACTGATATCAGTTTCTAACAATTACCGTTGTTCTGATAATTCAATCTGTTATACAATAAAAAAGAACGAACACAGGTTTGCCCGGTGAAAGGAGAAGACATCATGCACGAAGAATACATTAAAGAAATCACCGCACTCTTAGAGAAATGCTCCGACATCTCCACCCTCGATTTAATCTACCAGATTCTAGTCAAGAAGTGTCAGAATGCTTGATAGCTTCTTCTGATCCAACTTATATAGAGACTCAACAGCAGCGAAAAATTCTTCGTCTGTCTGCATCCTGATAACGATATCCGAAAGGGTATCGTTCTTTTTTTGCATTTCACGGTGTTCTTCTGTCTTCTCTTCTATAAGGTCAGACTTTAGAATGCCGAAGTATGCTGCTAGTTTTTCTACTTTGTCCATTCTTGGGTACTTCTTGCCCTTTACCCAATCTGTAAACGTGTAATAGCTAACACCTATTGCCTCACTTACATCTCTTCTGGTTTTTCCGTTGATCTCCATGTATCGCTGAAGATTTGTAGCGAAGATATTCTTGTTGTCCATATCTACACCTCCCTTCAATTCACATTATACACTTAAAGCACAGAAAATCAATAAAAAAGAAAAAATAATTGTGCTTTAGGTATTGACATTTGGGAATCTGCGTTGTATTATATGGTTGTGCTTAAAGCACAGAACGTAGCGGAAAGGAGCGAGAACATGGCAATCAGTATTAAGGCTGCAAGAGTGAACGCTGGTCTTACCCAGGTTCAAGTCGCAGAACGTCTGAATAAGACGAAAAACACCATTTCTTCTTATGAAGCGTACACTTCCACGCCGGATATCAAGACAGCTTTGGAAATGGCAGAACTGTTCGGAATGTCCGTGGATGACATTATCTGGTCGAAGGACTAAATTTTTTTACCTTCTAATTGTGCTTAAAGCACAGAAGGAGCGAAGCTATGAAACCAAATGGCAAAGACCTCCTAGCACTGCTTATCTCTCTATACGCAGAGCAAGAAGGAGTTCAAATTACATACAAAATGGAGGAATTACATAATGAGCAAGGAAGATAAGGAACTGGCTGAAATCTTCAGCGGAGAAGAAAAGCCTCTCCACCCTGACACCGTTCACATCACTCTTGGTAAGGGCGTTTCCGATAAGAAAACCACCAACACTGCCAAGACCGAAAAAGGGACTCACACGCCCACGCATGACTTCAGAGATGGCAAATGGGAGCCTGTGAAGCCTGAACCTAACTGGATGGACAAGCTGAAGGCTTGCGCTACTCATGTGCTGCTGTTCGGTGGACTCAGTTTTCTGGTGTTCTACTGGAACGAAGCTGGCCTGATGGCATCTTCTGTAGCGATCCCTACGATGTGCGTTTGCACCGCATTGGCAGGATGGGGGGTTGGCAAGAATGTTAGATAACTATGATATGTGGATTGCCCACGAAGCTGCACAGGAACAACTTCTTGAACGGCTTCCTGTTTGCCGTTGCTGCGGTGAACCTATTCAAGATGACCACTACTTCTACATTGACGGAGTAATCTACTGCGAGGATTGCATGAACGAAAAATACCGCAGACATGTGGAGGACTACTACGGATGAAGGTGCTAGAATTGTTCGCCGGAACACGAAGCATCGGCAAAGCCTTTGAAGCTAAAGGCCATGAAGTGTTCTCTGTTGAGTGGGATAAAAATTTTGAAAATATCGACCTTTACGCCGACATCCTTACTGTTACTGCTACTGACATCCTTGAGAAGTTCGGTAAGCCTGATGTCATCTGGGCTAGTCCTGATTGTTCGACTTTTAGCATTGCTGCTATCAGTCATCACAGACGGAAAAACCCTGAGACAGGAAACCTTGACCCGGTTAGTGATTACGCAAAGTTCTGTGACAAGGTAGACCAACACGTTCTTGAACTTATCCGGGATCTGAATCCTAAATACTACTTCATAGAGAATCCCAGAGGTGGCATGCGGAAGATGACCTGGATGCAAGGCCTCCCTAGATACACTGTTACCTATTGTCAGTACGGAGATAATCGCATGAAGCCTACTGATATTTGGACGAATCATCCTGACCCGCAGTTTAAGCCAATGTGCAAGAATGGTGACCCTTGCCATGAACCTGCACCCAGAGGAAGCAAGACTGGTACTCAAGGTTTGAAAGGTTCTAAGGAACGGTCTGTTATACCTCCGATGCTATGTGAGCATATCGTTGATATCTGCGAAGACTTCAAATAAATAAAAGGAGAATCTTATGAACGTTTATGAAAAGCTGGCGAATGTCCAGTCTGCACTGAAAGCACCCAAGGGACAGTACAACTCTTTCGGTAAGTACAAGTACCGCTCCTGTGAGGACATCGTTGAGTCCGTCAAGCCTCTGCTGAAGCAGAACGGTCTGCTGCTGAATCTGACCGATGAAATTGAGATGATCGGTAATCGTTTCTACGTTAAGGCAACGGCAATCATCATTGACACCACGGATGGCAATATGGTTACCGTCTGCGCTTATGCAAGAGAAGAGGAAACTAAGAAGGGCATGGATGGCTCACAGGTGACTGGTGCTTCTTCTTCCTACGCAAGAAAGTATGCGCTGAATGGCATCTTCGCCATTGACGATACCAAGGATTCCGATTCTACCAATACTCACGGTCAGGAAGTTCCTCAGCAGGAACAGCCCAGACAAGAAACCAAGAAGCAGATGACTCCCAGAGAACAGCTTATCTCCCGGCTGAATGAGATGGGTATCAACATCCATGCTTACGCCCACGCAAACAACGTGACTGCGAAGACGGACGATGCAACCTATATGCGGCTGCTGAAGGAGTTGAATAACGCATGAGCAAGGTGAAAGATGCTCTCTGTATGGAGTATGGCGAGTTCGATGTCTCTGAAGACAGAGACAAATACATAGGTGGTTCGGATATTCCTGCTATCTTGGGAATCTCTAAGTTTACTTCCCGGTGGCAGCTTCTGCTTCAGAAAGCTGGTCTGGAAGAACGCAGCTTCACTGGCAATAGGTTCACTGAATACGGTCACTATATCGAGCCTTTTGTGCGTGACCATATCAACCTGATCTACAACACCAACTTCGTCCCGAACCGGGTTATCAATGGCGATATCCGCTATCATGCTGACGGTTTCAACGGAGATTGTGTTCTGGAAGTCAAGTCTACTTCTGAGATTTACTCTACGGTGGATGGCTACAAAGTCTATTTGGTACAGCTTCTGAAGGGCATGGAAGAAAACCATGTTGATAAGGGAATTCTGGCGGTCTACGAACGTCCAGAAGACCTGAATCGTACTTTCGATGCAAAGAGATTGCAGGTCTTTGAAATCAGCTTAGACGAACACAGAAACCTTCTGAATTACGTTAACAGGGAGATTGACAAGTTCCGTTCTGACTTGGAACGCCTCAAGGAAAATCCCTTGCTGAGTGAGCAAGACTTTCTCCCTGTCAGTCCCGGCATGGTTGCCCTGACAAACAAAATCGTTTCCTTAGAAAAGCAGCTTATCGCACTGAAGGAAACTGAGCAGCAGTGCAAGGATGCTAAGAGACAGCTTTACGCAGAAATGCTGAAGCATGGTGTAAAGTCTTGGACGCTTCCTAACGGCACGAAAATCACGAAGGTAGATGAAGTACCGGGCAAGACGAAAACGGTCACAGAGTTCGACACAGAACGTTTCAAGACTGAGAATCCTTCTCTCTTCCTGAAGTATTTGAAGAAGGTCGAAAAGACCACCAATGGTCGTGCCGGGTACGTTCGTATCACTTGAGGTGACGGTATGTCTATGTTTGAACTGGTTGGTCATGTATCGAATATTGCCATGACTTATGGATCAAGTAAACCGTCACTTATTATCGAGGTAGAAGAGAACGCATCTTCTCTGTTTCAAATTGTCGATGAACTTCGGAAGCATGAAAAAGTTTCAATCAAATTTGACAAAATCGGCAAGAAACGTTCACTGGATGCTAATGCTTATTTCCATCTGCTTGTAAATAGGATTGCTGCTAAAACCGGTTTGAGCGATGACGAGACGAAAAAATGGCTTGTGAAAAGCTATGGAACTTTAGCAAGGGACGAAAACGGTAACTTGATAGGTGCTATGTTGCCAGCTGGTGTTGATGTCGAACGTTTTCACCCTTATGCAAAGGACTACAAAACCGAATACCGTGACGGAAAGGAATATACTTGCTATTTGTTCTACGAAAGAACAAGAGACTTAGACACAACTCAGATGTCGCATCTTATCGACGGAACTGTGCAGGAAGCAAAGAATCTGGGGATTGAAACACTGAGACCTGAACAGCTTTCGATTATGAAGGAGGCTTGGCGTGGGAACAGTTAAGGATTTGGTAGGCCAGAGATATGGAATGTTGACTGTAATTGGCAGAGCACATGATCGGATTAGTAACTGCGGAAAAAGGCGAATATATTGGTTGTGTGTCTGCGATTGTGGCACTGAAAAAGAAATCCGAGGATCGCATTTAACGAGTGGTGCGACTGTAAGTTGCGGATGCTTTGGCAAGAAGAAACTTCTGGATTCTGTAACCAAACATGGTCACAAACATCACCGCTTGTATGGTGTCTGGTGCAACATGAAGAATCGTTGCTACAATCCAAAAGTGAAATGCTACCACCGTTATGGTGGTAGAGGAATCAAGGTGTGTGACGAATGGAAGGACAATTTCCAAGAGTTCTTCGACTGGGCGATTAAGAATGGGTACGATAGCGAAGCACCTTATATGCAGTGTACCTTAGATCGCATAGATGTAAATGGCGATTATGAGCCTTCAAACTGCCGATGGGCAACGGCGAAAGAACAGGCGAACAACAGGAGGTGATCTTGAGTGGCGAAAAGTATATTGCAGGATGAAAAGGTGTGCTATATCACCGGGCAGACGAACAATTTACATCGTCACCATTAGCCACATCTATGCAGGTGGCAGACGAAAAATCAGTGAACGAGAAGGCTTCTGGTGCTATCTGGCAGGATGGCTGCACAATCAGTCGAATCACGGTGTCCATGGGAAAGACGGACACGAACTGGACTTGATGCTGAAGCGGCACTGCCAGATGGCTTACGAAAAAGAACATTCGAGAGAAGACTTCTTGGCTCTGATCGGTAAGAATTATTTGGATTAAGGGGGGACTTTGTGAAGACTTGGACACAGGATGAAATAAAAATCCTGATAGACAATTACAATACAGTCTCCAACAAAAGGCTGTCCGAATTGATACCAAACAAAACCTATCTTGCAATTTATAAAAAGGCTTACAAGTTAGGTCTTCGGAAATCTGCTGAGATTGAACACTTGAATAGGTCTGAAGGAAATAGGGGTGTTCATTCTGGTAATTGGAATGGCGGCGTGAAAGTCACAAAGAGCGGATATCGTCAAATACTTCGTCCCAACCACCCAAGGGCAGATATTCATGGATATGTCATGGAACATATCGCTGTTTGGGAAGATGCGACTGGCGTTCTAGTTCCTATGGATTGTTGCATACACCATTTGAACGGCAATAGGACAGATAATCGCATTCAAAACCTCTGCATGATGAAAAAAAGCGCACATACCGCTTTTCATAATTCGTTGCGAATAGTTAGTAATGAAACAAAAAAGAAAATTAGTGAGTCTAGGAGGACTAAATATGCTGAATAAAATCGTTATTATGGGCAGACTTTCCGCTGATCCTGAACTTCGCAGGACTCCTGCCGGGGTTGCGGTGGCTAGTTTCACTGTGGCAGTTGACCGGGACTTCAATCAGAACGGTCAGAAGGAAACTGACTTCATTGATTGTGTCGCATGGCGTGGCACTGGCGAGTTCGTGGAGCGCAACTTCTCCAAGGGCAAGATGATTGTTGTCGCTGGCAGACTGCAGATTCGTAAGTGGGAAGACAAGAATGGTAGCAAGCGCAATTCCGCTGAAATCGTTGCCGATAACGTTTACTTCGGTGAGCCTAAGTCCGATATTGGCAGCAAGTACGAAGCTGCTAAGAGTGGTCTGACTCAGGACTATGCCGTGGTGGATGGTGATGACGGTGACCTCCCTTTTGATTTGCCCTTCTGAAAGGGGTGATTGAATGGAAGAATGGAGAGATATTCCGGGATATGAAGGTCTGTACAAGGTTTCTAGTTATGGTCGCATAAAGAGAAACGGCAGATTAAAAACATTCCGTATTGACCGTGGCGGCTATTGTACAGTATGGCTCTGCAAGGATTCTGTACAGAAAAATTTTAAGGTTCACAGACTTGTTGCTCAAGCATTTCTTCCTAATCCTAAAAATAAATTGACGGTCAATCACATTGACGGATGCAAGCAGAACAATGTGGTGGAGAATCTTGAATGGGCAACTCACAGTGAAAATATTATCCATGCAAACAGAAACGGATTGCGTACTGTGACTGATGCTCAACGGAAGGCTGCAAGTGAGACTGGCAAAAAGACTTGCGCTCAGAATCGTAGACGTAAACCTGTTATCTGTTATGGAAATGGCATTCTTGAAGAGTTTGAGTCTGTCCATGCTGGGGCTAGATTTGTTTCTGGCAGCGCAAGCGCAATTGTCCGGTGTTGTAAAGGAAAAATGAAAACCTATAAAGGTTATGAGTGGGGGTATGCCTAATGCCTATCAACTCACGAGCAAAGGGGGCTAGGTTTGAAAGAAACCTAGCTTCCCGGCTCAGAGAATATGGCTATGACTGTCGAAGAGGACAACAGTATTGCGGAGCGAACGGTGATGCTGATGTCGTTGGTTTGCCGGGTCTTCACATAGAAGCAAAGGCACAAGAAACCATGAGACTATATGAGTGGGTGTCTCAAGCAAAAAGGGATTCTGAAGACACTGGACGGTTGCCAGCGGTATTCCATAAGAAAAACAATGCAGAAATCCTAGTGACCATGCGACTGGAAGACTTTATGTGTTTGTACAGAGAATGGGAAGCAGGATTTGACTTAAAGGAGTGACACCATGAAAGCAACACAGAGAGGCAAAACCTCGCCTATTGCGCTGAACATGGCTCTATCACGATCAGAGAAGCCTTTGAAAAGCTGCACATCAACAGCCCTTCCAAGCGCATCAGTGAAATGAGAAACTCACCTGCTTTTGTTGTGGACGATATCACTGAATACATTTTTGGTGATGATGGGAAGATTGATACGAAGTTCAAGCGGTACTTCATAAAGGAGGTTACAGATGGCTGAGTCTCACTACTTTGATGTGCATATAGCAAAGCTGTATGGTGTTCACTGCGCAGTAGTTTTACAGAACATCTGGCACTGGCTCAGAAAGAATGAAGCCAATGGCGTGAACTTCTATGACGGTACTTATTGGACATACAACAGCACGAAAGCTTTTTCTGATTTATTCCCCTATCTCAGCCAGAAGCAAATTGAAACAGCTTTAAAGAAGCTGCGTGACGAAGGAATTATCATTACTGGCAATTACAATGTTGTGAAGTATGACCGTACTTTGTGGTATGCAATTACCGAAAAAGGGAAATCCATTTTACTTTTTGGGGAAATGGATACGACACCTAAAGAAAATGGAATTCCTCAAAAGGTCAAACCTATACCAAATATAAACCCAGATACTAAACCTGATAAAAAACCAGTTAGAAAGAGTAAGACATTTACTCCACCTACATTGGAAGATGTAGAAGCATATTGTAAATCAAGAAACAACAATGTCGATGCAAAACGTTTCTTTGATTTCTTCGATGCTTCTGATTGGGTGGATAGCAAAGGTAACAAGGTGCGTAACTGGAAACAGAAGGTTATCACCTGGGAAAGCTATAACAAGGACGTGAAAACCAATGGACAGGATACAGGAGATGCTGGCAAAGCTAGGATCGGTAACTACATCTGATTTCTCTCCCAAGGATTGGGAACAGTATAAGGTCGACGACTGGAACAAAACTGAAGGACATCTGAATGATGTTGACGGCTACAACTGCAATATTTGCAAGAACAAGGGAACTATTGCGAAGCTGATTGAATACGATAACGGCACTTATTCTCACTGTTTTGCAGATTGTAAGTGCGTTGAGACTCGCAACTCTATCATGAGGATGAAGCGGAGTGGTCTGAAAGATATTATCAAAGATTATACTTTTGATAAGTTCATAGCTACTGAACCCTGGCAGAAGACTATCAAGGAAGCTGCTATGAACTATTCGGAAAGTCCGAACGGTTGGTTTGCGCTCTGCGGTCAGAGCGGTGCAGGTAAGACTCATATCTGCACTGCCATCTGCCGGAAGTTCCTTCTCTCTGGCAAAAGGGTCGTTTATATGCTGTGGAGAGATGAAATCGTCAGAATCAAGGAAGCTGCAAAGGGATCTGATGAGAACGATGATTTGCGAAAGCTGATGGACAAGTACAAGACTGCGGAAATTCTTTATATTGATGACTTGTTCAAGACTGGTCGGTCACAGGATAATACGATGCCGAAACCGACTCCGGCTGACATAAACTATGCTTTTGAAATCATCAATTACAGATACAACAATCCTTCTCTGCTGACCATCATTTCCAGTGAGTTGACGGAAGATGAATTACTGGACATAGATGAAGCTATCGGTGGTCGTATCTATGAACGAGCAACAACTTTTACTATCGGCAAGAGCCGGGATAGAAACTATCGGATCAAGAAGGCGGTGACTCTGTGAACGTATTAACTCCTTGTAAGGACTGCCCTGAACGATTCCCGGCTTGCAGTGCCAGTTGTCCGAAGGATGCAAGAGGTGAGGTCGGATATAAAGCATGGTTAGCAGAGTACAGAAGAAAAGAGGACGAGAAGAAAGAACTGAGTCGGTATGACTATCGTCCGAAACGATATAAAGCTATGAGGTATAGTCAAAATGAAAAATGGTATTGATAATCGGTTTTGTCCTTGCTGCGGTGAGCCTATCATGGTAGGAGCGGAAGCGTGTTTGAACTGTCATGTATATCTTTGGGAGGTTGTATGAAGAAGGTAACTATCGAGATGACCGAAACGCAAGCCAGACTCGTTCTGTATGCGGTTGAGGAATGGTTCAGACTGAGATTGGGACAGGGACATGACTTATCCAATGGACTTGCCTTCTTGGGCTACGAACACAAAACAGCAAAGCCGGGAGATTTCGATGTGCGTATCGAAAGACGAGACAACTTGGATGCAGTCGTTCATGCAATGATGGAAATTGCTTTCCCTTGGCGTAAGCATGGAATTTCGGTTGACGTTGATCCCGAAGTGCATATTGCCTCAGACATTTGGAGTCAGCTTCGGTGGGAGTTGAGCGAAAAGGATGCTCTGTGGGATAGAACGCCTTTTCAGATGGGTACAGAGCCTATGGTGAAGGTTACTGTGGAGGATGAAAGATGACTGCTGCTGATATCTTTTTTTGGATTCTTACTGTGGTACTTGTGATTCTTACTGCCTTTGCGACCTTGCTTTTAGCACCGGGTGCTATCGAACTTATTGCTGATGCAATCAAAGAACTAAAGGATTCAATCTATTATCTCAAAAGCGTGATGGAGGATAGGTGATGGCAACCGAAAAACAGCTGATTTATTTGGAAGATGCGATTGCAAGAATCGTAGATACTCCGTCTGATGTTGCAACAATGGCCTTTGAAGGTTACTACGGATTCATTAAGAATCCGGGAGATGTGCTTGTTGACAGACAGCATGAAATTATTGATTTGCTTGAAGCGGTTTACACCGTGGATGCCGTGGAAGTGGTGCATGGGCGGTGGATCGTAGAGAACGAAGTGAGTGTTAGGTGTTCTGAATGTTGCTTCAATCGTGCTTCCATTAAGATGCCTTTGAACTACTGCCCCAACTGTGGTGCAAAGATGGATGGTGACGGGAATGGCTAGATTGATAGATGCCAAAGAACTTGAAAGGCAGATAAAAGCAACATTCAAAGACAGCAATCCTGTTCTTATGGGGCAAATGCTCCGGTGGGTCAGATACCAGACAACTATTGATGCTGTTCCTGTGGTGCGGTGTAAGGATTGCAAGTATCTGTATGACGAACTGGACGATTACTGCTGTATGAGCCATAGAGGGCTTGCTCGAATCTGTGAAAATAGCTTCTGCTCGTACGGAGAAAGGAAAGACAATGGATAAGATTGGCATTAGAATTGCACAAGCAATCAGAGAACGAGCGCATCAGAGCGGCACAAAGTTCTACGAAGAAAGACGAAAGTTAGATATTTCAGCGCAGAACATTTACAACTGGACAAAAGGCGGTTTTTTGCCAACTGCGTATTATCTGCGAGAAATGGCACTTGCTGGCTATGACGTACACTGGATTTTGACAGGGAGGAAACATGAAGACTGAAATTTTGAAAATCAAGGGTGACTGGCAGGAAGTGGTGAACGACTGCCGGGCAACGGTGTCCAAGGGCGAACTTGGCAAAGAGCCTTCTAGGGAGTTTAAGAGGAGAATCCTTATTTCTGAGCATGACCCTATCCGTGACATCATTGTTAAGTTCCGATGGAAGAGCATTCCTTATTGGGTAGCAATGCACTGGAAGACTCACATCTGGCGTAGCAGAACCAACACTCAGCGCAATGACCGTCAGGAAAAGTATGACCGCAACAAAGCACCGCAGGACTCTCCTGTTGAGTTCATCGGCGACCCCAATGCTCAGCATCTGATTGACACCATGCGGAAACGGCTGTGTCACATGGCATCGCCTGAAACCAGACGATTGGCGATGGATCTGAAGGAAACCCTGAGAGAAATCGAGCCTGAGCTTTCTGATGTACTGGTTCCCAACTGCATCTACCGCTGCGGCTGTCCTGAAGGGGGCAAGTGCAAGTTCTTTGACAGCTATGTGAAGATTTATCCTGACTTCGCAAGTACCGATATTCAGAAGCGGTACGATGCCTTTAATGCTTATTATTACGGGGAGTATTGATATGAAATGGCGAAGCATTCCGATTGATGCGGATAGAATCAAGAAAGAGATATCTGCACTTGGGTTCACACTGTCCATGTTTGCAGAAAAGTGCGGATGGGAACACAGTCAGTTGGTTGGTATCCTGAAACGTGCCAGATGCAGAGCCAGTACACTTGAGATTATCGCAATAGCACTGGAACTGCCTGTTACAGAACTGATGGCAGACGAAACGGCACAGCTAAAGGTCATGCTTGATCCCGGGGCTATGATGCCTACCAGAGCGCATGACACGGATGCAGGTTTGGATTTATACGCAATGGAAGGTGGCACTATTCCTGCTTGTGGCAGTGAGAGTTTTGATACTGGTGTTCACTGTGCTATCCCTAAAGGCTACGTTGGACTTCTGACTTCCAAAAGTGGCTTGATGACTTATGACGAAATCACTAGCCGGGGAACTATCGATGCTGATTATCGTGGGAGCATTCAAGCTATCCTTTTCAACCACTCCCACAAGCCTGTCCGTATCGAAAAGGGGCAGAAGATTACTCAGATGGTTATTCTGCCTATCATCACACCTGAGCCTGTCTTGGCTGATAAGCTGGAAGCTACAGCAAGAGGCAGTCAGGGCTTCGGCAGCACTGGAAAGTTCTAAGTATACTTACAATCTTACATAGCAAAAATGAAAGTTTGGGGTGACTTTATGAGTTATGTTCTTACGTTCCTTGGTGGCATGGTTACCGGGGTGATTCTTCTTGTAGTTATTTGCTGCTTTATTGTAGCAAGTGAGGTTAGCAGAGAAGAGGAAGAACAGGTAAAAAAGTATGATGGGTGGTGACACTTTGAATAATGAACAAGTCAAAGAATACTTGGAACAAGTTGAGTCAATCGAAGCAAGGATAGACTGCAAGCTGATTGAACAAAGACAGTGGTATGATCTGGCTCATTGTATCACTGCCAACATGGGCGGTGAGAAAGTCAAGACTTCCGGGTCACAGCAAAAGATGGCTGATGCTGTTGTCAATTGTCTTGCTGCCGGCGATGATATTGGTGTCCAGGTTGAAAGATTGATAGCAAAGAAAAACGAGGTCACGCAAGTCATCGAGAGAGTTAAGAGTCCGACACTGTACAAAGTTCTGCATCAGAAGTACATACAGCATAAGGAACTGAAGATGATCGCGGATAACTTCAATTCTAGTTATGATTGGGCGAAGAAAGTGCATCAAAGGGCGTTGGCCTGTGTAGCTGAGATTTTGAAAGAAAGATAATAGTAAAAAAGACTCTGTGCAAACAGAGTCTTTTTGTTTGGCTGCGTAAGCAGCCCGAAAATTTTTTTGAAAATAGGGGTTTGGGAGTGCGTTTGCACTCCCTTATTCGGTTTTCGCCATGTCTGCTCGGATCAGATTCTTGATGTAGGCTTGCTTCGGTATGGGCTGACTCTGAATGTGTTCCCACAATTCCATTTCGGTCGGTGCAAAGTCAAGGGACATCTTCTTGGTTTTCTCCTTGTACTTTGCGACTGCTCTTAATTGGGCTTCGCTCGTTTTCTTTTCTGCCATGGGGAATCCTCCTTGGTTAGATTACGCTGTCAATATATCATACGGTTATAAAAAGTCAAACTAAACTTCGTGAGCTTTGGATACTTCGATGACTAGCCAGGGCGTTCCATCGCATGCCTTGCTTGGATACATGTAGGTTACCTCAAAATCTTCCAGCTCGAAAGCATCGGTACAGTTGGTGTCGAAATCGTCCTGGTCACGGTAAAAGCGGGACTCAATCTCGCTTCCGGCTTCGTCAAAGACTTTGACGGATATGTTACCCTGGATCAGAAAGGATGTTGTCAGGTCATAAAGTGTCATAAGTTACCTCCGTATAAGTTGTTGAGAATGGCGGTTACAGTGGGGATAATGCAGAGAAAGATATACAAGCAAAGCATGATGTTCCTTTCTATGTTACGTTCCCTGCAAGGCGGTTTGTGCGTTGCAGGGGTTGTAACATCATGAGCGACAGCTCAAGCAGTTGCTTCTGCGTTTACCAGTTCGGATAAGTGAGAGTGGCGAACCATTCATTGTTGATTAGTTCGATTTTTTCGATTCTCGCATTTTGAATGCGGTACAGCATCATATAGTCAACGATGTCCTCGCTTGTGAAGTGTGCCTCTTGCTGGACTCCATTCCAGATGCCTTTTATGTGGTAGTTGATTTTGCGCTCATCGTCCGGGTCAAGTGCGCACCAGTCCTGGAAGTTCCACCCTTTGTAGCTTCTTTTTTTCATGCTGTCCTCCTTACATGGCCTTTAATCATGCGATCGATCTCCATTCGTACCATCATAGTAGCAAATAGGAACATGTCACGGTTGTGTTCGATGCGTTCCCGGTGTTCCGGGTTGAGGATTGCGTAGCTTTCACAAGTTGTTCTTTCGATGGCTTCGCAGTTTTCAATGGCTCGTATGATGAGCATGTACTCGGATTGTGTCATTGTGCGCTCCTTTCTTATCTTAAAAATTCGTCCATGATGCATTCGTCATCGCCTGAGTTGAAAATCAGCTCACACCAGCTACAGGATTCGTTTTCTTTAAGCTGTTCGTACCAGTTCCGGGCGGTCTGTTCGTCAAGCCAGTTTGTCATGGTGGCGAAGTGTCCGACTTTCTTGTATTTCAGTTTCCAGTTTTTCATAGTTTTCTCCTCTCGTTATCGGGGCATGAGCTGCCGGGTCAGGTACTTTCTCAGTCGGTCGATCTCGGTTTCTTCCCAGATGTGGGAAATGGTGTGTCGCTTGTTTGCATGGTAGCGATTGAACTTTGCGATTGCTTCTTCTTCCGTTTCGCAGTGGTAGGTGGCCTCTTTGTAGATGAAACAGGGGAAATGTCCGTGAACGCTCTTCATCCCTTTGTTAGGTGCGCTGTAGCAAATCTTAAAGGTTTTCATGTGGTTCTCCTTTCTTTGTGGGTGGGGCGATTACTCGCCCCCTTATGTATTGGTTTAGAAGATGCAGATGACTCCGGTGTTTGTTTCGGTGTAACCGTCAAAGCTGAGATCACGGGCGAATGCTTCATAATCGAAGTAACGGAGGGCGATTTCTGGGAGGACGTAACACTCGGTAACGAGTTCTTCAGCGACTTCTTCAAGGGTATAACCGGGATAGAAGATTGCATCGTCCATGTAACGGAGGGCCTCCTGGATGCTGTCACCGTTGGCTTCAATGATGGACGCAAGCTTGTCCTCTTCGCCATTGCTTTCTACTTCTTCCAGAGCTTCGGCCAATTCGTTGATGTCCTCGATACTGGCGTACTCTCCAAGGCCAGTATCAAAGTCGCATTCCCAATCAGTAAAGAAAAATTCCTCATACTCTTCATTGATTCCGATGCGCTCAAAGACTTCTTCAAGTTCGCCTTCATCGATGGGAAAGTTAACCCATTCGCCGATCAGATGCCCCTCGTTGTACTTGCCCAGGTTGGTAATAAATCCTTTTAACATATTAATTTCTCCTTTGTTAATAATTTTGATTGTGTGGGGCTGATTTCAGCCCCTTTTGTAGATTCGTTCGGGGATTGTGTATCCGGCTTCCTTAAGTGCTTCTTCCTCATTGTCAATCAAGTGACGGTTAACATAGTAGCCATGCTTTGCATATCTCTTTTTGGCTCTAGTGTAGACCTCGATTGTTTCGTCAATGTCGTCATCGTAGAATCCATATTTCAGATCTTCCATCACGGTTTCTTCGTCGTCTCCGTCGGGAATACCGCATACAATAGTGGAGTAGTAGTAATTTTCGTCATTGGCCAAGGTGGCAAGCAACCACTCTCTGTACAGCTTTGCTCTTTTCTGGGTGATAGTCATTTTTTGATCTCCTTTCAATTATCCGCAGGGGCTTTGGTCATCTCTTATTTACACCCTTATTATAACCCATGGTTAGATAAAATACAAGATGGAGTATTGCACAAATAAATAACCCAGGGTTAGTACAATATGTACAAAGTAACCAGGGTGAAAAAGTTCCCAAAATGTCCCCAAAAACGGTTGATTTTCGCTGTTTTACTGGTTAATATGTAGGGTGTATAGATACGAAATGCGGAGCATGAAAGCCACGGTGTGCAAGTATTAAGGGGCTTAAGTGATGACTGGCGATACTTACCGCACAACTTGGGCGGGACATTTTAATTTTTTCATTGTTAAAGATGCGCCTCCGGCGCAAACGTAACGACTAGGAAGCAGTAACAACCCGCAACGGTTTGCGGAGCACAATGTAACGACATAAAAATATAAGACCATCCTTCAGATAAGGGTGGTCTTTTTGTTTGGGGGCAAAGAGCCTGCGGTTAATCTTCTTTTACTTATTTTCTAAGATTATCTGTTAAATACCTTTCACCTCCTTTGGGGCGGTTTAACCGGGATCGCCTAAGGCTCGCCCAATCCTAAATAGAACTGCGTTAGGGATTGACAATGGGACTGCGAAGCAGGCCGCTTGGAAAGCCCGACCCGGTGACTTGCTTTTAAATGCAACGGTAAAATGATATTCGGATAGTTAACATTCACTTGCGTTTGAAAGCTCTTGCTCACCGGGGAACGCCCAAATGTATCAACTATAGAAGGAAGTGAGAACATGAGTGAAGAGAAACGTCCAGTCGGCAGACCTCCCATGTTTGAATCGGCAGATCAGATGCAGAAACTAATTGATGCTTACTTTGTAGAGTGTGATGGTAAACCGTTCTTAGATAAAGACGGCAATCCTATGAGAAATAAGGATGGCAAGATTATCAGAGATGATAGAAGACCGTACACGATCACAGGATTAGCTCTTGCACTTGGTTTCAATTCCAGACAAGCTTTGCTCAACTATGAAGGTAAGGAAGAATTTTATGACACGATTGTGCGTGCGAAGGCGAGAGTCGAACGCTACGCCGAGGAAAGACTCTATGACAACCACGGAGCCAACGGTGCTAAATTCAGCCTTGCAAACAACTTTAAGGGCTGGAGCGAGAAGCAGCAGATTGAAGGTAGTATCAATACCAAGCAGGAGATCAGTATTGAGTTGGTGGACTAAATGAGCATTGATATCAAGATATCCAGAAAGGTGTTCAATGAGGTATACCTGCCATATTTGAATAACGATGACCGATATCTGATATTCTATGGCGGTGGTTCTAGTGGTAAGTCTTACTTCATTGGAGAGCGGATCATATACAGGATGATAACACCAAGGAAGTGCAACGTCCTGATAGTAAGACAGACTGGTGATACTAACAGAAAGTCTACGTTCCCTCTGTTGAAGCAAGTTATATCAAACTGGAACTTAAGTGAGCATTTTAAGATAAACGAGTCTGATATGCGGATAGTCTGTAAGTTAACAGGAAATGAGATAGCCTTTGCAGGTCTGGATGACGTTGAGAAGATCAAGTCTATTACCTTTGCCAATGGTGAACTTACAGATATATGGGTGGAAGAAGCAACTGAGTGCCAAGAGGCTGACATTAACCAGTTAAAGGTTCGTCTTCGTGGCGGTAAGAGTAAGAAGCAGATGGTACTCAGTTTTAACCCTATCAACATACAGCACTGGATTAAGAAACACTTCATTGACTCTGGATTAGCTACAGTATGCTTCAGCACATACAAGGATAACAAGTTCCTGACTGACGATGACCGCAAAGCACTGGAAGACTTACAGTATACGGATGAATACACCTACGAAGTCTACTGTCTGGGCAAGTGGGGCATTGTCGGCAAGACTGTATTTGATGCTAGGGCGATTCAGGCACGACTAGAGACGATTCCCAAAGCTATCAAGACAGGCTACTTTGAATACGACTATGACGGTCTGAAGATAAGCAACATTCACTGGGTGCATGACAAGGACGGATATATCAGGATATACCAAGTACCGAATGTGCCTGAGATCACTGAGTATTGCATTGGTGGTGATACAGCAGGTGAAGGCAGCGACTACTTTACCGGGCATGTACTGAACGCCAAGACAGGAGAGCAGGTAGCAGCATTAAGACACCAGTTCGACTCAGACCAGTACACCAGACAGATGTATTGCTTAGGTAAGTATTACAAGGATGCACTGATTGGCATTGAAGCTAACTTCGACTCTTATCCGATTATGGAGCTGCAGAGACTAGGATATCCCAAGCAGTACACCAGAACAGCACAGGATACCTACACGGGCAAGACAGAGAAGAGGTTTGGCTTCAAGACTACATCACTCACAAGACCTACCATCCTATCCAAGCTGATAGAGATAGTCAGAGAGCACTGTGAGACGATATATGACAAGAACACACTGGAAGAACTACTCACTATCATCCGCAACGAAAAGGGTCGTATAGAGGCACCACAAGGCGGACATGACGATATGATGATGGGACTTGCAATCGCACACCATATCAGAGATCAGGTAGTCTTCTATAAAGAACCTATCATTGTACCTCCTCACCATCAGTTCAGTGTTGAGAAGGAAAGAGATGTATTCTATGACTTTGGTGAGGTCATTACGATTATTTGAGGTGGACTATGGACATATTCATTATCCTGGGCT
>JAEIGA010001167.1_pt1 | contig 40349 bp, 37 predicted proteins | sample 9270691 | NCBI WGS metagenome assembly JAEIGA01 (sample SAMN17057246, study PRJNA624740) | gut metagenome | biome: biome; isolation source: fecal sample | host: Bos grunniens | place: China: Xizang | collected 2019 | reverse complement strand
GGTGCTAACAGATTGGGAGGAAACTCTTTGCTAGCAGCTATTTATAGCGGACAAGTTGCCGCAAAAGCCATTAACGAATTGGCAGAGAATAAAGAACATCCCGATTTTAATGAATATATTTCTGCACAGGAAGGTATGCTTGACGGACAGCTTTCATCACATAGTAATTTCTCTGCTGTTTACATTCGTTATGAAATCGCAAAGCTGATGAATGACTGCCTTGGAATTACCCGCACCGAAGAAAAATTGCTCGAAGGCATTCAAAGTGTGGATTATTATCTATCCATCAGCGAGAAGTTAACATACGATTCAGACGTATCCCCCTATATCGGATACTCTTTACACCCCATGTTACTCCTTGCTCGCGCAATCCTTACGAGCGCACTTGCACGCAAGGAAACACGTGGTGCACATATCCGTAACGACTATCCCGAACGAAGCAACGAATTTGCTTTTTGTTCTGTTTGCAAATATCAAAATCGAGAGCATCGCATCTCATACGTAAAGGAGGATGAGTTATGATTGTAAAAATCAAACGCCAACACGCCCCCGATTCTGCTCCACATTGGCAGTGCTTTTCATACAGCGGACCTCTGCACGTAACAATTTCTGCTGTGCTTGATGCCATCAATTATACCGATGACCTTTTTGACACCGAAGGAAATCCTGCAAAAAGAGTAAGATGGGAATGCAGCTGCTTGCAGGCAGTTTGTGGAGGTTGTGCGATGATAATCAATGGTATTCCTGCACTTGCCTGCAATACATTTGTTGATGAAGTAACAAAAACAGATTTGGTACTTGAGCCGTTGAGTAAATTCCCTGTAGTAGCTGATCTTATGGTGGATCGCAGCATTATTTATGAAAATCTAAACAGTGCTAAAGCATACATAGAAGGCCGTTCCGTAAGCAGCAAGCAAAACCACGAGCACCAGTATTCAGTTGCTAAATGCTTGAAGTGCGGGCTCTGCCTTGAGGTCTGTCCGAACTATAATGCCGGCGGGACATTTTTCGGCGCAGTTTTTGCCAATGAAAGTTATTTGATAACGTCTCAATCTGCTGAAAAACCCGTTCAAATTGTAAAAGAATACAAAACGCATTTTGGCGCAGGATGCTCAAAAGCCCTGTCTTGTCAGAGCATATGCCCGGTTGGCATCGAAACAATTACTTCAATTTTGAAGATGAATAGAAAATGAAGTGTTAACTGATTGTTTATGATACACGACAGTAACTTATGCGGCTTCCGAATTTTACCTTTTTAGAAAAACGGCAGAATTTATGAGCCATGCCGACAACCAAATCAGTGCTAAGTTCTACCATCTGCACAAAAACATGTGGTTACAAAGTTGCATTGATACCAAATACATTTTAATCAGGAGATATCATTTTATGAATTTTAGACCTAATCCTCTTTTATACGGAGCACATGAGGACTTTTTAAGCAGTTTCAAGCTTGTTATCACCATGCGCGATAAGATTGACCACGATATCCTTCTTAAAGCTGTCAATTCTTCGATGAGGCGCTATCCTTATTTTTGTGTTTTCCCTCAAAAAAAAGGAAATAGCATACAGTTGCAATTTAACGAAGCGCCGGTTCCTGTATTTAAGGATGGGCGGTGCGTTGTGTTGGGTACAAAAGAGTGTGACGGACATTTGTTGGCATTCGGATGCGAAGAAAGAAAAATTTTTTTGCACGCAAGCCACTATATAGCTGACGGCATGGGCATTAGTCCTCTACTGTTGAGTGTTCTATACCTCTATATTTCAGAAAAATACGGAACAAACGGCTTAGATGCCGGACGTATCTTAATGCCGGACGATCCTATTTCGGAGTACGAATATGCATATCCCTTCCCTGAAGAACCTGTATTAACAGACAACGCAGAAACACGAAAAAAAACATTATGTCCTGCATATTCACTTGATAGCGCTGCTTTTGATAAGCAAGGCCTTTATGCTTATCATTTACGCATTCCGCAAATCGCTATGATGGATGTGGCAAACCCCTCTGACGGAAGCCCGGTTTCTTTTTTGTCGGTAATGTTGTTCCGCGCTTTGTGCGCACTCGATAAGGAAATTGACAATCCGGTCATTGCACACGTGCAACACCAATACCGCGCAGCCATAAATGCACCGCTTAATAGGCACAGCTTAGTGAACTATATCCCCATTGAGCTTTCTCCCGTAATAAAAGAACGCAGTGTAGAGCTGCAAAACACCATTATACGCGGTCAAATCATTCTCGGCAGTGAACCCGAAAACGATCTACGCTCTGTCGATCGTTTGGTATCGGTTTTTTCAAAGGAGAAATGTTCAAGCCTTGCTGAAAAACAGCTTGCAATGCGACAATATATCGAAAACAGTATTTGCCGAAAGACCTTTGGCATCAGTTACATGGGTAAAATATCTTGGTGCGGCATGGACCGATACATAGAGGATCTACACGCCTATATCGGAGAAAAACTCACGCAAAATATGCTTTTGATTGAAGTTATGACCGTGGGAGAATATTTTTCCGTAAACTTTATGCAAAGCGGTCGCGGCACTCGATACGTAGATGCATTTATCGAACAACTAAAAAATTTCAATATCCCCGTAAGCCTTGTCGGCGAGGAGAGATATACCCTATGCGATACAAAAATCCCGCAATAAAGCTTTTGCCGCTAAATGGTAATTATACAGCGCTTTAAGCAAGTTTTTAAGATCATCATTGCCTTTGACGTTCATACGGACGATATAGTTCATCGGCGCGTAGGAGACGCTCAGAGCATTTCCCTCGGCATCAGTAACTGTCAAGGTGATTTGTTGATCTAAATTTTGTGGAAGGATGTCGGAAATCTCTATATAGTACAGTTCATTCTTAGCAACAGGAGTGTAAGTATTGCCGTTAGCTACAAAGGTTAAACCGGTCACATCCCCGGCAAAATAGTACCTTACTGCTATTCTATCACGACAAACAAGACTTGCACCACAAAAATCCAAGCCGGCAATCTCGTCACGAACATTCAAATCGTCTGTACTTTCCGGAATCTCTACTCCGGCCACATCAGTAATACCGGTATTAACAAGATTATTTGCATCGTAGTTGAAATACACCTGCGCCATCGCACCGTAATTCAGCATTTCCTTAATAAGCGCGTGATACCGACTATGTGCATCATCTGCAAGAATTTTATCACAATACTGTCTGACGGAATATGTTTCTGTACTGCCTCTGTCTGCGCCGTTCATCACCGTAACTGCAATGGATTCGTTCATTTGAGCTGCCGCAACTTCGGCCTTAAGAAAATAGTATCCTTCCTCATTTTTTTCCAATGCTCGTATATCGTATGTCATCATTTTTTTGCCAATAGCCAGCTGCACCTTCGCTGTGTTTTCAATGCTCTCACTTACCTGAAGATAAAACTTGACTTCAAAGTCATCTTCAAGAACAATATTCCAGTGAGATACCTTTCCTACCAACATTTCTATGGTTTCTGTTTCAGTTTCCCCACAGGCAGAACACGTTCTATATTGTTCCCCTGACGAGGTGAAAGTGGGCTGTTTTGAAATAATCCAATCGCCATACTCACAATCATGACTTTCTTGGTATGTCACATAAATATCAGTAGCAACAGAAGTGTTCCAAGAATCATTTGTATAACTGATGTTGTAATTGTTTCCACCCACGAAAACGGAGGCGTATGTAGTATAAATATATGTACCGTCTTCCTGAAGCGGGATGTTATGGAGCGGCAAATATGCCAAGGGTGTGTCGATTATCTGGCTTTGATCAACATTCTGTAAATTCTGACCGATAACCGTAAAGAAAACAGTGCTGTCAGGTCTGATGATTACATTACCTTCTGTATATGTCACACCGTCCACAGTGATAGAAATGTCGTCAATCACAGCTGCTTTAAATTCTTCGTCACTAACATAAGTTACGGTAATACCGGAGTCCACCGTATTTGCCCAAGAATCATTTGTGTACATGATCGGATAATTGGTTGCACCTTCAAACCATTCGGACGGAATCGCATAAGTGCCGACTCCACCCTCTCCAACTGTTATACCTATAGGAGAGACGTAAACGGTAGGTATATCAATTATATTGCTGCGATCAATTTTATGCAGGTTGTTACCGTAGACGATAACGGAAACGGTGCTGCCCGGCTTGATAGTCATATCTCCCTCTGTATATATCACGCCATCCACAACGAAAGCCAAATCTGTAATCTCAGCCTTATCCTCATCAGATCTACCATCCACAGTGACGGAAATACCGGTGGTACCGTCGGCATCATCTGTTGCAACGACAATGGTAGGCAACATCGACACTACCATACACAGGGACATCAATATACTTAAGATTTTTATTTTCATAAAAGGTTCCTCCTTTTTCTCGCACCCGTCTCTTGTATACACACTTTTTCATGCGTACTATTAGCACGAATAAAAACTTTAGTATATACGAATTTGCGGAAATGTCAATAAATGATTTAGAGATATTTTGCTCACGTATTTTGCTCAAAAAGCATTGGTTGGTTTTGATAACTTAAAGTAAACTTATTGCTTAAAATACAGCTCCATGCTAAAATGCTTCACAATGGAGGTAATTCAAATAATGAAAATCTATGACATTTCCCAAGAAATTTTCAGTTGCCAAGTATATCCCGGCGACCCTGTGCCCAAAAAAGAGATACTTAGTTTAATAGAAAAAGGCGACTTGTATAACCTGACATCATTTAGTATGTGCGCACACAACGGCACGCATATAGATGCACCGTATCATTTTCTTAAAGACGGAAAAACAGTAGACGATATATGCTTAGAAGCATTTGTCGGAATGGCTTATGTAGCGGAGCAACAAGGAATTATCTCCGGCGAAGATGCTGTAGAAATAATCAAAAAAGCAAAAGAACATAACTCTGATTCGGCAAAGAGAATTCTTATTAAGGGCGCCGCAGAGGTTTCTGCAGAAGCAGCGAAGGTATTCGCCGCCTCGAAAATCTTACTCTTAGGAAATGAATCACAGACCGTCGGGCCGGAAGATGCGCCGATGGAAGTGCATCGTATACTTTTGACTTCAAACGTCATCCTGCTTGAAGGAATTCGCCTGAAAGAGGTTTCAGAAGGTGTTTATTTCTTAAATGCTGCGCCGCTGAATTTATCCGGTTCAGACGGTTCACCGTGCAGAGCTATATTGATGAGATGATTTCCGAATTGCAAAAGAGAGCCAAACTTTTAAAAATCTTGATTTATTTATAGAATTATATTATAACAAACATACTAAAAAAACGCGAGGAGAGACAAAATGAATATTAAAAAAAATTGGATAACCTCTGCACACAGAGGCTTTGTTGGCAACACATTAAAAGAAAACAGCCTTGCAGCATATTATAATGCGCATCTTAACGGAGCAGATATGATAGAAACCGATGCCAGATTTACAAGTGACGGCGTACTGATTGTAAACCATGACCCAACGGTAAAAGGCTTTAATGACAAAGGAGAAGAAGTAACGTATGTTGTTTCAGAAACTCCTGCCGAAACAGTATGCTCAGTAATCTTATCAAAAGATGATGTATGGGGCATACAGCGCGTTCCCACATTAGAGCAGGTTTTAAATTTAGCCTATCATACAGGTCTGCTTGTAAATATTGATTTAAAGAGCAGATATGAATGTGCTGTGCCTGTTGCAAAAACAGTATTAAGAAGCGGGATGATAGGTAAGGTTGTTTATGCACTTAACGGCTCAGGTATGAAAGGAATTGAAACTATAATGGCCATCGACCCGGATGCACGTTTTATTGATTACGGATTAAGCTTTGCTCAAATGGTTCAGAATTTTGCCGAACGCGGAAAAAGGTGTTTCTGCTACACTTCTGACGCAAGCGACGAAAATGTAAAAGCAATTCGTGACTACGGGTGCCTTTTGGCGCTTATTAGCCTTAACGCAAGCAATTTCGAGTCAGCCATTTGCCAAAAACCCGATATGTGTGAGTTTTTACACACATCAGATTTTAAGGCAATAGAAAATGATTATATGAAAAAAGTGAAATTATATTAATGGTTTCCCTTTTATTTCATATCCTTTTTGCTGAAATTAAGTAATCCCAAACCTAAAAAGCCTAAAATGCCGGTCAATGGTGTCAATGTAAGATATAACACATCACTTAATGTATAAGAGTTTCCTACGCCAATATGCATCGTAGACATTCCTACATTAATCCTGTCTAAAACTTTTAATACATCAAGCAACGCATCATTGCCACCGGCACTTTGTAAAATTCCGGTACATACTTGTATAATAGAGCCTATTATAAGCAAACCAAAAGTAAAAGCCACATATAAAACTATAGCTATACCCACATTCTTCATACATGCACATAACCAACTAAGAAGAGCTGCCATAAATAGCAAAACTAATACTTCAAATGCAAGCGAAGCCATAAAATATCCAAAATCAGCCATCGTAAAAGGTGTTGCCTGATAATCGAAGAAAATCAAACTAATACCCAAAGACAAAAAGGCACTCAACATAATAACACTTACCAACACCAAAGCACATGTAATAAACATTGAAAGAAATATTGAGCTGCGATGTTTGCCGGCGATAATTTTATTCCGTACAGTACCATGTGAAAAATCTTTACACAAAACAATGGCAAGAAGAACGGGAACTATAAGCCCCATGTCACTTGTCATTGAGAAAATCTCAAAAAAGTGTCCTTTTGAATACATAAGAGAGGCGAACATAGGCTCTGACGATAAATTCCCCACAGAAAAAATCACGGCATATAAAAGCGGTGTAAGCAAAGCAAAAACTACAGCCAAAATACCCATAACAAATAATAGTTTATCCTTAAAAACGCGCTTAAGGTCAGTTTTTAATAACTCAACCATTGCGTGCACCTCCAATCACCGAAAGATAATACTCTTCAATACTTGTTTGACTGCAATTGATACTAAGTAACTTTATGTTTTCAGCCAAAACAGCAGTCAATATACTGTTTAAATCTATATCTCCCAACAGACTCACGCCTTCATTTGTCCGTTTCATTACGGACTCCGGAAAAGCACTGCGAATACATTCTGCTAAGGCATTAGGGTCAGCAGCAGAAAATGTTGTCGTTTTTGTGCATTCTTGATGTAACTGCTCTGCCGTAATCTCTTTTAACAGACGACCCTTAGATATGATGCCATATTTGGTAGCCACCAATGATAATTCTGTAAGAATATGTGAAGAAATCAGAAATGTTATTCCCCGTTCCCTATTCAGCCTTAAAATCAATTCCCTGATACCTACTATACCGGCCGGGTCTAAACCATTCATAGGTTCATCTAAAATAAGGAATTCCGGTTCACCCAAAAGTGCCATTGCAATTCCTAGTCTTTGGCGCATTCCCAGCGAGAAGTCTCCTGCTTTCTTTTTTTCATAGTATAAATTCTCTAAACCTACTTCTTTAAGTGTAGGCAAAATTTGTTTCTCATCTTTTCCCATCAAAATACATTGCTGCTTCAGATTATCATAAGCAGACATATTCAAGTATATTGACGGATTTTCAACTATAGCACCAATGCCACGACGAGCTTCATTTATTGCCTTTTCTGTATTTTTAATACCAAAAAGCTCAAAGCTACCGCTTTGCGGGAAAATCAATCCGGTAATTAATCGTATTATGGTAGTTTTTCCCGAACCGTTTTCGCCTACAAATCCGTATATATCACCGCGATTTATATGCATATCTACGCCATTCACCGCCATGTGTTTACCGTAACGCTTTTTTAATTGGTATGTTGTAAGAACATTTTCCACAATTAACTCTCCTTTAAATCATTTAAACAACAATATTCAAACATACTCAATTCTAAAAGTCAACATTTTTTGCGCCACATTAAAATCACCCTTGACAGCAGCAATACTTCGCTATATGATGTATTGCATCAAAGGAGGTATGGCATGGATATACAATTAAAGCGAGGACTATTAGACGTATGCGTTTTAGCAGCCATTAAAAGCGAGGATTCATACGGCTATAAAATCATAAAAGATATGCATCCGTATATCGAGCTGTCAGAATCGACCTTGTATACAATTCTAAAACGCTTAGAAACAGCAAATATGCTAACCGTACATACAGCTGAACATGGCGGCAGATTACGGAAATACTACCACATTACCGCTGAAGGTCTTAAGCGCATTGAGAATTTCAAAAATGATTGGAAAGAAATACTATCTATTTATAAATTTGTAACAAAGGAGGATGATATCAATGAGTAAAGAAATACCTCTTGCAAAAATCGCAAAAGAAAGGATAAAACCTAAAAGACGTCTGAAAGCATGGGAAATTGTACTTTTGGCTGTTGGTTCTCCAATATGGTTTTCTTTAGGCATTGCTGCAGCTGTAGTAATACTCTCACTTTATGTTTCGCTATGGGCTGTTATTATTTCATTGTGGGCCGTCTTTGTTTCATTCTTCGCTTGTTTTATCGGCGGAATAGTATCCGGCACCATTTACGCATTTTGCGGTAATATACAACCTGTCAGCATTGCTTTGATTGCGTGCGGAATAGTCTTTGCAGGGCTTTCCATTTTTGCCTTCTTCGGATGCAAAGCAGCCACAAAAGGCATTTTGATACTTACAAAGAAGATTGCAGTATGGATTAAGAACTGCTTTATAAAGAAAGAGGGAGAATCGTAATGAAAAATTCAACAAAATTTTGGCTTATCACAGCAACAGTTCTTTTGATTGTTGGTACAACTATGTTGGCAGTACTAATATTAAAATACAATTGGGATTTTGATAAGTTAAGTGCAAAAAAGTTTGAGACAAACTCCTATAATATAAATGACGAATTCAACAATATTTCTATAAATACAAATGACGCTGACATTACATTTGCATTGGCAAAAGACGGTAAATGCAAGGTAGAATGTTATGAGGAAACGAAGGCCAAGCATTCCGTAGAAGTTCGAGGAGACACACTTTTTGTCAATATTTGCAACGAAAAAGCCTGGTATGACTATATCGGAATATACTTCAAATCAGCAAAGATAACGGTTTACCTTCCCGAAACCGAATACTCATCATTCGTTATAAAAGGAACGACGAGCGACATTTGTATAGAAAATATAGCCATGGAGTCGCTTAACGTTTCAGTTTCAACAGGTGATGTGACTGCTTCTGATATAATATGCGGCGGTGATATTACGGTCGGTGTATCAACAGGCGACTTACATTTAACAAATATTGTATGCAAAAATGTCATTTCGCAAGGAAGCACGGGAGATATTCTCTTAAAAAATGTCATAGCCTCAGAAAAATTTTCACTTAAAAGAAGCACAGGAGATATAGAATTTGACGGTTCAGATGCCGCGGAAATTTTCGCAAAAACAACCACGGGCGATGTGACCGGCTCGCTGCTTTCCGAAAAAGTATTTACAGCACAAACCGGCACAGGCACAGTCAAAGTTCCCAAATCAACAAACGGCGGTAAATGTGAAATAAATGCTTCCACAGGAGATATTAAAATAAAAATCAAGTAGACCGTAATATAAATATTCAGCCTTGACGAAATAAAAAATCAGCGGTATTTTATATTGTGTATTACATAATTGCAGGAAGGATATTATTTTCAGTGAAAATTTTAAAAGACCTAAAACAACTTCGCATCACGAACTTTTTTATACTGCTGCTAGCCGGTACAATCAACGCATTCGGTGTAACGGTGTTTTTAGCTCCGGTAAAATTATACGACAGTGGCATTTCGGGAACGTCCATACTGCTGTCTCAAGTCACACCTGACTATCTGTCGTTGTCCTTCTTTTTGCTTATAATAAATGTACCGCTTTTCTTATTCGGTTTAAAGAAGCAGGGTGTTGTTTTTACAGTTTACTCAATCTTTACTGTCGCTGTATATTCCTGCGTCGCTTGGCTAATCACAGACATACTTCCGATAGATGTAAGCATGGTCTCCCCTCTTGCCGGTGATGATTTACTTTTGTGCGCTCTGTTCGGCGGTATCATCTCAGGCGTAGGCAGCGGTCTTACCATACGATACGGCGGAGCAATCGACGGAATAGAGGTTATGGCGGTTATTTTCGCCAAAAAGCTCAACCTTACAGTAGGAACATTTGTTATGATTTACAACGTTATTCTTTATATCATCTGCGGAGTCGCATTGCAAAGCTGGATATTACCTCTATATTCCATCGTTGCATACGCTGCCGGATTAAAAACAGTCGACTTTATTGTTGAAGGTTTTGACCGTTCAAAAGAGGTCATGATTGTTACCGAAAAGCCTGAGGAAATAAGCCAAACACTCACTGAGGTCTTTGAGTGTGGTACAACTATAATTGCTGCAAAAGGAGGCTTCTCAAATTCTGACAAATCGATAATCTATTTTGTAGTAAACAGATTTCAAATTGCAAAAATGAGAAGCCTCATTCACGAAATCGACCCTAAAGCCTTTGTAACTATCAGTGAAGTTGCAGACGTTTTTAAATCCAACGATTGACTTTATCTTATACCGTATCTTTCAATGATATAATCCATATCTTTATCTCCGCGACCGGAAAGATTAATTAAAACAGAGCCTTTATCCATTTGTTTTGCCAATCTCATACCAAAAGCTACTGCGTGAGAACTTTCAATTGCAGGGATAATACCCTCCATTCTGGAAAGCGTATAAAATGCATCAACAGTTTCATCATCAGAAACAACATCATATTTAACTCTGCCCAAATCATGTAAAAATGCATGTTCCGGTCCGCTTGACGGATAGTCCAAACCGCTTGCAACTGAATATACCGGTGCAGGCTCGCCGTTTTCATCTTTGAGCATAATGCTGTTAAATCCGTGCATAATGCCTTCCTCTCCAAATTTTAAGCTTGCCGCATGATCTCCAAGAGCCGGGCCTTTACCAAGAGGTTCAACTCCGTAAATATCAACAGGATCATTTAAGAAGCCCGCAAAAATACCCATTGCATTAGAACCGCCTCCTACACAAGCAACTACTGCATCAGGAAGCTCACCTGTCATATCTATAAATTGCTCTCTTGCCTCTACACCGATAACGCTCTGGAAATCTCTTACCATCATCGGGAACGGATGAGGTCCCAAAACCGATCCAATACAATAAACGGCATCTTTATATTCATTGCAATATGCCGTAAAAGCAGCGTCTACAGCCTCTTTAAGAGTTTGCAATCCTTCTGTTACTTCAACAACTCTTGCTCCGAGAATTTTCATACGAGCAACATTCGGTGCCTGCTTTTTTATATCTACAGCACCCATGTATATATCACATTCCATTCCGAAATATGCAGCCGCAGTAGCAAGTGCCACACCATGTTGTCCCGCTCCCGTTTCAGCTATGACCTTTTTCTTACCCATGTACTTTGCAAGAAGTACTTCTCCCATACAGTGATTAAGTTTGTGTGCTCCCGTATGGTTCAAATCTTCACGCTTAACATAAAGCTGCACGCCTGTACCTATCATGGCAGATAATCTTTCAAGGTGTGAAATAGGTGTGGGTCTTCCTTGGAATTCTTTGCGTATCCTGCGAAGCTCATCAATAAACTTTCTCGACTTGCAAATTGTATTATATGCCTCAGTTATTTCTTTCATTGCTATTTTAAGCTCCGGTGAGACGTACGCGCCTCCGTATTTCCCAAAGAAACCATCTTTACTTGGGTAATTTTTCAGATATGTGTCAAAATCAATATTATTAAATTTCATAACAAATGCCTCCTAAGATAATAAATTAATAGTTTTGTATAAAGTCAATTTATATTATGCGGCTTCTGCCGCCACCATATTTTCTTCATTGTATTACCTCCTGTAAAACAAAAAATCCTTGACAGAAATAAACTCTCTGTCAAGGACGAATAATTTTTGCATCATCCGCGGTACCACCTTGATTCATAGGCTCTGCCTATGCACTTAGCAGGATACGAATATACCCCCGACATTTATACGCTTGCCTGCAGCGTCGCAGAATACTCTGTGTTTTGCACATTTGACTGCGCCCTCAGCGGTCCATTTGACAACTTGTTTCTTACCTGACTCTCAGCATCACAGGCTCTCTGTAAAGGCATCATCGCCGTTATCTCCGCTTCAACGGTTTAGATTATTAAGTTCTTAGATAATATACTCTCTCGATTGAATTTTGTCAATATATTTAAAATGTATGTTTTTGCTATTTTACGGAAGCTCTGCCGGTGCACGGTAAGCAAATCGAAATTCCTTACCGGGATACTCAAGTGGTTCCTTAGATGGCTGAACACTTGTGATTCGTCTTGTGCTTCCTGCATCGTATCTGTAAAAAGAGCCAAAATCTACTTCTCCTGCGCAAATAAATACGTGATCGGGATATTCCATCCAGAATCCTTGCAAATTCGGATAGTGTTCATGTGAATCTCCTACGAAAATCACATCTCCCCCTTGCACTTCTTCTACATTATCTATTCTGGTAAAATTATTCGCTATAAGATAATTTTCGAGATTTTTTTCTCCATATAAGCTCAATCTGGATTCTTCGTAATGCTCTTTTGTATAGCCCGAATAAAATATTGCCCATGCCACAAATCGGTCACAGGAAACAAGCTTTTGCGTTCTGCCTAAGTCATAAGGAGGGTTGACTGTAGCATTTCCATAAGTATATCCTGTTGTTCTTGCATAATCCGCTACAGCTTTTGCTTGCCAAAGAATTCTCGATTGTGCCAAAGTATCAAAAGGATGATATGCAACTTGACCTTTTGAATCAAACACAACATATCCTAACTGTTTAACTTCCTCAAGGCAAATTTTTGCTGCGTCAATTGTATCAAAAGCACCATATAATTGTGTGCTGCCTTCGTTATATGGCGAACGAATAAAATACTTTCCCGTACTGCTGCAGGCAGTGCAAGATAAAAACAAAACAATCACAATAAAAAGTGTTATTATTCTTTTTTTCATATAAATCACCTTGTTTAATAATTAATATAATCAGCTACGCTTTCTTGCATTTTAACAAAAAAGAATACACAGGTCAATCTGATAAATATTTTGTCATATTTATCTCTCACACTGCGTACTTTTAAATATATCCGCAAAAGCGGAATCAACTATAAGGAGGCTTTAAAAATGCTTGATTTAATAAAAGATTACGTGCGCATAAACAATCTTTCCTTGGCAGAGAGCCAAAGCTCCGTTTATGAATTTGATTGCATTATTCCGGATGTGATGCCTGATATGCTGAAAATTCTTGCTGTGGATACGTATGCAGAAACATCTTCTGTAGATAAAACGAGTGATGGAGCAAATATATTATTTAAAATAAACTATAAAATACTCTATTTATCTGATTCCGATAAACAAATAAAGGCTTTTTCTGCTGTTTCTGAACATTCTGCCAAAATCAAATTCCCCGCCATTTCCGAAGATGATACATTGCATGTACTTTGCCGCGTGGAGAAGACAGATTCCGTATACATAAACAGCCGAAAAATTTCAGTAAAAACAACCGTACGCACCGAAGCCCTGCAAAAAAGCTGCACCGAAACATGTATCTGCACCGGAATTTCCGGAGCTGATGATATACAAATCCAAAAAGACAGCGTTACAATCAGTAACCTTGCAGAGAGCATATCAAAGCAATTCGAAATAGATGAAGAAATCGAGCTTTCAAGCGGCAAGGCTGCCTATAAAGAAATTTTACGCAGCGATGCGATGCTTTCTGACATTTCACACAATATTATCGGAGACAAAATGCAAATTAAAGGAAATTTGCAAATTTGCACATTATTCATTGCTGACGATATTTCTGACAGTTTACAAATTATAGAAAATGAAATTCCTTTTACCCATAGCATAGAAATCGAAAACATCAGCGAAAATATCAGCCACCATACTGATTTTCTGCTTAACAAATACAGTGTAGAGGCTTTACCGGACCTTGATGGCGAAAACAGAATTTTGCATGTTACTGCTACTGTAATTGCAAATATCGATGCTTATTCAATATGCGAACAGGAAATTCTTAAGGATGCGTACTCTCTGTCACAAAGTTTTACTCTTGGCTCTTCTTCTGTTAAAGCAATGCTTATTTCCGAAGATATAAGCGGCCAATTTGTACTTCGCGACAGTGCCTCCAAAACAGATGACCTACCGGAAATCGCTCAAATCGTTAATGTAACAGCATTTCCCGGCGAATATTCCTGCAGTGCATCAGACGGAAAGGTTACTGTTGCCGGAAATATTATATGTAACGTATTGTATCTTGCAGAAGATGCAGATGCGCCAATCGCATCCTTCGTATCATTAGTGCCGTTTGTCCAAAACTTTGACTGCCCTCAAGTCTCAGACGGAATGCAAGTGTTGGCTTCTATTTGCGTAAACCACATTAGTTTTAACATAATGTCTCCATCCGAAACAGAGCTCAGAATTTCAGTTGCGATAAAAGGAACTGCAATAAAGCAAATTAAATTCGACACCATCAGTGAAATCACACAACCTGACAGCCCATATCTTGAAGAATTAAGCGACAGACCGGCAATTCTCTTATATGTAGTGCAACAAGGTGACAGCTTATGGAAAATCGCAAAGAGATATAATGCTCCGTTAGAGCTTTTAAAAGAAGTAAACCAGCTAAAAAATCCCGATTTGCTGTATCCGGGACAAAAGCTTTTGATTCCGAGATAATTATTTAATCGTACCTATTTCTTCTCCCATTTTCACAATTGTTTCACAGTCTTCTCCGGAATTTGCTACAATATCCGGAGAAGCAATTATTTTATCTTTTTGTGTAAGTACGATAATGGTAGAACCACCAAATTCAAACATTCCCTTTTCGTAACCTTTTTGAACAGAACATTCGCCCGTATGATAGTTGCTTATCTTTCCCACAACCAGAGCTCCAACTTCCATTTGGATAACCTTTCCGAATTTTTCAGATTGTATAACTGTGTATTCTCTGCTGTTTTCCTTGTAAATCGGCGCATGCTCAGCTGCTACGGGATTTACCGTATGCAAAACACCTTTTATATGTGTATTTGCACTTTTATTACCACTGCAAACGTAACAATATCTGTGGTAATTATCTACTGCCAGACGTATTATAAAGCACATTCCGCCACGGAAATCTTGCGCAAGTTCTTCGTTACGCAATAATTCTCCAAGTGTATATTCTGTGTTTTTTATGCTTAATACTGTTTTTTCTGAAATGGGAACTACGGTAGCATTTCCATCAGAGGGACTTATAAGAACATCTTCAGAGAAATTAATTTGCCGTTTACCTTCTTTGATTCGACGAGTAAAAAAATCATTGTATGATTTATATTTTCTTTCTTCATATTGAGACATATCAATGTTATTGTTCTTGACAAAACGTCCAATGAACAGAGAAGAAATTCTTCGATTAAGAAAAAAACCGCAAACAGAAGTTACAGGCTTCGTTATGAGAATTCTCACAAAAAGTCTGCCTATAGGCTTTGTGTAAAGTCCTTTTAAAAACTTGTCCTGCCCTGTTTCTCTTTCTATCAAATTACCTTCTCTATCTTTGTATCTCATACGACAGGTTTTCCTACAATAATTCCAATAATAATTAACAAACCTATAGAAGCAAGAAAAACAGTTTCTTTTGTTCCGGGTTTTTTTACCTTAATATCCCATACAAATAAAATGGCAACAAGGAACATAATAACAGTATAAATAAGATTCAAGTTAGGAACTTTAAATGGTATTTTAGTCTCAAAAGCATTTACAATGCTCTCTATCGCAAAAATAAACGGAAATACTATAGCAGAGGATGTAATGGGAAGTCCTTGGAAGTATTTTCTGTTTTCGGTGGTTTGCTGTTGACGCTCATGCTCCATAACATTAAAATACCCCAAACGAATAACTCCGCCAAGAACAAAAAGTCCTCCTGCAATCATGCTAATCCAATGTAAGTGGCTCATTGTTACCACAATAAACGCCGGATATACACCGAAACAAATCAAATCACAAAGGGAATCAATTTGAATACCAAACTCCTTCTCTTGCTGTGTTCTCTTTACCATTCTTGCGATTTTTCCATCAAACATATCACAAAATCCTGAAAAAACAAGGCACAAAAATGCAATTTTTAAAGAAGTGGGATCACCTGCAGGAGCAAGCACCAAATTCGCCATTCCAAATAATGAAGACATTAATCCTACATAAGTTAATATTACAGAAATGTTATAAAATCCAATCATTTTTTCTCTCCTAATTGTTGCAAAGCTTTTCTTTGCTTTCTTCGATATTATTGCAAATTTACTTTTTCTTTTTTGAGCATACAGCCATAATTATTATGGCCGCAACGCATACACCAATAGCACAATAGATTAAAATATCTTCTATTCCATTATCGGTCTGCTTTTTGTCATCAGAACCAACATTGTCATTTGAACTCGTACTCTCAGTACAATCCGGTGTCTTCTCTGCCGGCATTGTAGGCTCCGGAGTATTTGTCTCTGCCGCAACCTGATCCTTATACAGGATTATATTATCAACGAAATCTGCCTTTGTGTCAACACCTACAAGCGATTTGTATAAACCAAACTCACACGGACTGTATTTGTTAATTTCCGAAGCCTTCTTTATCGTATCTGCTGAGCCGCTTGGTGTGCCGGTGAGCCATTTTGTAAACCAAGTCCACTGCTGTGAACGATGACACAAGTACCCTTCCTTTGAAACCTCGAAAGCTGTCTTACCTCCAAAACTTTCCAACGGAATATCCCAGTTCATTGTAATTTTGTTTTCTTCCCACAAATGAATATAAACCTTAGGTACATCCCACGCTCCGTACAACGCTGCCGACGCTTCGTATTGCGTAACATCTGCTGCCGGTTTAAGTGCTTGCTGCAAAGCGTACGTATTTGCTATATGGGCACCATGCTGATACTCTCCGTTAACATCATGGGCAACAATTACTTGCGGCTTAAAGCGTCTTATCATTTCAACTTGAAACTGTATCAAAGCAGCCTCTCCCCATACACCTGTTTGATCATAATCACCTTTTAAAACTCTTTTGAGTGTTTCTTGTACTGTTTCTCCGCTTTTATTTAAAGTATCCACATCATCAGGAAAATATCCTACTACAGGATAATTTTTAACACCAACTGTCCACAGACCGTTTATTTGTTCATGAGGTCTGTTCTGTGTATCCCAATGATTAGTTAAATAAACAACTTGTACAGCAGCTCCTACCTCGCCTGCATAATAAGGCAGCAATCCGGCAAAAAATAACTGCTCGTCGTCGGAATGTGTGGACAAGAGCATGATATCTGCTTTTTCGCATTGAGGTTGCCATACTTGAACCCACTGAGGCAAATCACCTTCAGAGAATACGGAAATATCACAAACACACATTTTCTTGGGTACTGTAACCGTAATCTCATATACTTGTTTGCCGCAAAGTAAATCCACATCTACATATTCATGTAAGAAACCGTTTGTACCGACAGTATATGAAATGCCATCTGCTGTCATTGTCCACGCTCCGGGAATTGTATTCCAAATTATATACAAGCTTGCAATAGGTGTACTGCTTTTGATTGTAATAACGTCTCCCTTATCAAAGGACGCGTAAGTTGTGTATTCATTATCTAAAAGTTTTGTTTTGCTAAGCCACTTTTCTGTGCCGTCACTGCCTTTAAGCGACATTTCGCAATCAGCAGCAATATCTTGTGCAGACAAGCGCATATATTCTCCGTTACCGTTAAGCGCAACAACCATCAAAGCGACAAGGACAACAAAGACAAAAGCAAAAAGAATACTTCGTAATTGTTTCATAAAAACACCCTCTAAAATCAGTTTTTCGCGCCATCTTGAGGCAAAATTTTTATTGTATTAATAAACTCCTCGTTATTTTTTGTTTTAAGCATCTTGCTGACAATCATTTCGGTAACATCTGCCGTACCCAAATTGGACATTGCTCTACGGATTGAGAATACGCTGGACAGTTCTTTCTCTGTAAGAAGCAATTCTTCTTTTCTCGTTCCTGATTTATTTATATCAATGGCCGGGAAAACTCTCTTTTCTGAAAGCTTTCTGTCAAGATGAAGCTCCATGTTACCCGTTCCCTTAAATTCCTCAAAAATAACATCGTCCATTTTACTGCCCGTATCAATGAGAGCCGTAGCAACAATTGTCAGACTGCCACCTCCGCGAATATTTCTGGCAGCACCGAAAAATCTCTTAGGATTATACAGTGCTCCCGGATCAAGTCCGCCTGACAAGGATCTTCCCGTAGGTGCAATCGTTATGTTATAAGCCCTGGCAAGCCTTGTTAAGCTATCCATAAGTATTACAACATCCTTTCCCTGCTCTACAAGCCTCTTGGAACGTTCAAAAACCATTTCAGAAACTTTAATATGTTTCTCCGGCATCTCATCAAAAGTAGATGAAATAACGTCTCCCTGAACAGACTCTCGCATGTCGGTAACTTCTTCCGGTCTCTCATCTATCAAAAGAACTATAAGATGAATATCCGGATAGTTTGATGTAATGGCATTAGCAATTTTTTTAAGCAAAACAGTTTTACCTGCCTTTGGAGGAGATACAATCATTCCGCGTTGTCCTTTGCCTATTGGGGCAATTAAATCTATAAGACGAGTTGAAAGCTCATTACTCTCAGTTTCTAATTTAATCTTCTCATCCGGATATATGGGAACCAAGGATTCAAATGGTTTTCTTGTAAATGCCACTTCGATAGGATCATCATTAATTGTATTAATAAAACATAAAGCGTGGTATTTGTCATTTTCTCGCTGAACTTTACTTCTGCCTTTAATCTTATCACCTGTTTTAAGTGCAAATTTTCTTATAAGCGTAGGCGGCACATAGATGTCTTTGTTTCCCGAAACATATTTGTCTACACGCAAAAAGCCATAACCCTCCGGCAATATTTCAAGCAAGCCCTCCACTTCTTCTGTATTATCCTGCGGCTTAGTTTCTTCTTTAACAGTCTCCTCGACTTTTTGTTGCTTGCTTTCTTCTTGAGTTTCTTTACTCTCAGCTACCGAAGCTTCCTTTTCCTCTGTTTTTTCTGTTTTACGACTTCTTTTTTGTGTCAAACTACGTTTATTACGTTTCTCTTTCACTGCATCCGCATGATTCTTTTTTGAGGATTTTTCTTTATTTTCTTTTTTTTCTTTGTTTTTTTTCTTTTCTTGTGGCACTTCCGGTGCAGGCTGTTCAACAGTATTGTCATCTTTTTCAACATCATCATTTTTTGCAACGTTATCATTTGCCACAATTTCTTTTTCAACAACCGTAACTGCAGACTCTTCTGTTGTTTCATTTTTTTCAACACTCAGAATAGCTTCAATTAAAGTCTGCTTACTCATTTTTGTCATTGACTTTATGCCTAACATTTTGCCTATGTAGCGCAAATCGTCAATTTTTTTCTTCTTTAGATCTTGAAGATCCATTGGTACACCAACCTTAACTTAATTAAATTTTTTATACAGGTAAATATTTTGAATAAATAATCTATGGAAATATTATGAAATTGGCCTAAGCGACCTTATATTATTATGCTAAACGATACCTAGTCTTTTGTCAATAAAAATTTACATATTTTTTTGTTTAAGTCTTATATCTTCTCCTGCAAATTTAAGTATATCATATCCGCCCAAAATCCTCGAAGCAACACGTTCACCATAGTAATCAAAAAGATTTGACGGAGAAAGATTCGTTGTAATTATAGTTTTACACGGCTCTTTTTTACCTTTTAATTCTCTGGTATTTAAAATTTCCAAAAGCTCACCATACCGAGTTGCCGTCTGTTTTTCACTTCCCAAGTCATCAATAAGCAAAAAACTGCAATTCAAAATAAAGTCAATTATTTCATTTGACTCCTCTTGACTGTAAAAGCCCGGTGCAAACGGTTTAAACAAGGATGTTGCCGGCATATAAAGGCACGAAATCCCCTTATCTGTCAAAGCATTTATTATGCAGTTCCCCAAGAAAGTCTTTCCCAACCCGGAGCTGCCCAAGAACACCATATTGCTTACATCAGGATTCTCAAAACATTCAACAAATCGCACACATCTTTTAAACACAGCTTCCATTTGTACTCTTGGGGCTACGGAAATACCGTACTTTTCCACATCCGGCTTATCAGGATAAAAGCTGCTGTCAAATTTGCAAAATACGTCTGTATGCGGAATGCCTGCTGCTTTTTTTAACTTCGCTGCCAAAATATTTTTTTGACAATTGCAAGCTGTTTCAATGCCATTTTGCATTACAAAACCCGTATCAGCGCACTTTTTACAAGAAAAAGCATTTTCTGTATAATCAGAGCTGTATCCAGCCTTTTCTAAAATAAAAGCTCTTTGTTTTCTTAACCGCATTATTTCACTATCTATTTCTTCTTTATTAAAATTTAAATATGCCTGAGGAAAACCCTTTACAATACTCATCGGCGCTTTACGCTTTGTGACATGATAAACCGTAAGAATACCAAGTATATTGATAGTCCTGTCTATTTGCTCTATTTCAGGGAAATTTGTATAAATATACGCTCTGCGTTCCTCTGTTATTTTCTTTGCTCTGTTTCTTTTTTCATCATATTCTTTCTCTATTTCTTTATATATATTCTTTATAATCATTGTGTATCTTCCTCACTGACAATAAAACTGTTCAGATAGTCCTCGTCATATCTTCGCTGTACAAAATTATTCTTTTGTTCCGCCACAGTTTTAGGAGTATCACTTGCGCTTTGTTTTTTTGCTGCCGCGTATGCACTTCTTCTTTGCTCTTCATAATTTAAAATTTCATCTACTGTTGAAAAACCATTCTTATACCAGGATGTTATTATGGCATCAAAAGTCGCCAAAGTAGCATTACTTTTACCTATCGATTTCTTTAATGCAATTTCAATAATTTCAAGGTTGTATTTATATGTGTAAAACCACTTTTCTACTACCTCTTCTTCATATATATTCATATTACGACGCCACTTAAGTCTTTTTAATATTTCATTCCGAAGAGTTTTATATTCTTCATAAGAATTCATATACGCTTCAAGCTGTTCTGATGTACGTATATGGTATTTTTCTCCCCATGACTCAGCAACTTTTCTTATGTACGGTTTTGTCATTACTCCGCTTTTGCTGCAATGTTGAAAAAGTAAAAAAACAACGTCAGGATCAAAATTGTACTTTTCAAACCAGCTGTCTATTTCATTGTACCAAACTACAGGCATCTGTCCGGAGAAAAACTTATCACTCACTGCCTTTTGTACTTTTGCGCGTGCATATTTCTTTTCAAGACTCGTTTCTGTTAAATCATCCGGTCTTGATACGGTACGCAATCTGTAATTTCTTTCTATTTCTTTTTGTATGATATCCATAATAATAACGGTATCATTTTCTATTGCAATCAGCCCGTTACTTTCCAAAACTATCATATTTTCCTTTACTACACAATCATCACAATTTAAAATGGCAGCAAGAGTATTTTCGTCACAATCAATATTATGTTCTGATGCATACAAAATATATAAATACAGCTTTACAGCATTTGCCGGTAAACCGGGCAAATATTCTCTTATAAAAATACCCGGAATGACAGTTTTTTCAAATAACTTATTTTCAATTTTGCTTATTTTCATATTTGTCCCTCATAATCTTCCGCTTTAATTCAAAATGCTCGAACCCACACGTACTGCGCTGACTACGAGACGTCCATTTGCATGGTTAAATTTATAACATGTGGACAAGGACATTACATCGTCTGTTTCTTTTAAAAGAATATCTGTTTTAAATACTGATTTACTCTGCAAATCTTTTATAAAACTGTAATATTCATCAGTTGACGAGAAATTTGTCTCAATATAATATTCATCTGTAGTAGTTTCATAAACAGAAAAGATTCTCCAAATGCCCACTCCGTTTTCTGAATACGTGTATAAAAACGGATGTTCCCTTAAATGTTTATCATTACCTCCGGTGTAAAACTTTAGAAGATTACCAAACATTGAACCATCGTTCATATTATGTCCGTACACTATAGTATGCCCCGAAAGCGTTTCGCTGTCATTGCGAAAATCAAGAAAAAGGGAACCTGAATCAGCATACTTTTTATCAATATTTCTGTGAAGATAAAAATCATTATCCTCCGACTGCATTACATTGTAATTAATTGTAGTACCTCCGATATAAAGCCAAAAAGCAAAATCGCTGTTTCGTTCTTTCAATGCTTTTAGCTGTTCTATCGTAATTCCCTCGGGATACGTATATCTCGGAGGTGTTTTAAGAGGATATTCAGGTACAGGTTTTGCAGTATTTTCGGCTGTTCCTATGCTCGATGCAGGAGTCGGTGTAGTAAATGTTATGCCAAATTCATTACGTATTTGCTCATTGTCTTCTCTTTCAGAGACATACGCATGACCTTTATCGCTTAACATTCCGGCTGTAAAAAACAATATTGCACATAATACCGTTTGTGTAGCAATATAAAAAGCCTTGCCTGTTAAACTCTGTTTCTTTTGTTTTTTACTATTATGTCTCTGTTCCACCAAACTCTACCTCCTCATCCGGCAAATTATTTATGATTTGTGCAGTACAAAAAACACTTTCTGTTTGCAAACCGCTTACATCAATGCTTACTAAATCCTGTCCGTATACTTCTATATATTTTAAATTAATTGCACTTGTAAAATCCATTTTTGTAAATCTATTGTAGCTTCCCTTAAAATACTGCAACTCCGTCATTCCCGTAAAATCAAGTTCAAGGATGCAACAACGAGAACAATTTATCTTTTCTAACTTAGGAAAAGTATTTATAAGAAATGTTTGAACCTCTCCATTTCCCGAAATATCAAGCATTTTTATATTTTGAAGTTTATCTCCGGATATCGTAATATTAGAAGCAATATTAGAATAGCTGCAGTCAAGATAATACAACTCCGGTAAAACGGAATAATCCAACCAACCCAAAGGCGTACCTGAATAACTTAAAACTTGGATTTTTGAATTATTAGACAAATCTATATTTTTTAACGCTTTATTATTATCCAAAACCAACCTCTCCAGATTAACTGCTGCAGAGATATCAACACTCTCAATATTAGTTCCCGTAATAGATAAAGATTTAATACTCTTGTTCTTTTTTAAAGAAAAAGTTTGCAATATGCCACCGTTTATAGAAATTTCTTCAAGATTAGGAAACTTTGCCAAATCTGCTTCTAAATCTTTATAACTAACACCGGGGGCACGAATATTTAATCTCTTTATTGCGCTTACATCTCTTATTTTTACTTGGCTGTCTGCTTTATAATCTGAAAATCTGCCATCAGGGTTATTATTTATAAGATATTCAATCGCTGCTGTTTTTACAGATTCGTTATTTAAGGATAGGACATTTAAATTATCCATTATTCTTCTATATCCGGCAAACCTGATATCTTTTTGAAATTTCATTTCGCCTGTTGTTTTTTTACATTGTACCTGCCCGTAAACAGAAGTGTTTTCACACTTTATATCAGCATTAGGCGCAAGAACCGTACCGATTACTATAGCGTCTGTCAAATCAATAGTTTCTGCCTCATAAAAGTTAAAAACGGCTCTTGAAGCATATAGGCCTGTTTCATCCCGCACAAGAATATAATAATTTTTTAAATCAATATGTTTGCCTGAAACATTAATTACCGCATAAAAGTTATCGTTTCCGGAATCAACCCAGATATAATTGTAATCCTTAAATGTTTTGCCTTCTTCTGCAATATTGTCAGCGTCAATATTATAAATAAGATATTCATAATTCTCTGTTGTGATGCAAAAAACGCCTTTATCTAAATTTGCATCTTTAGAGTTCCACTCTGTCAAGTTATGAGACAATGACATATACGCCTGAGAGCGCACAAATTGATTTGCGCTATCTTCTGCCGCGTTATTATCTGCTGTATAATTTTCTATAACACTTTGTCCTGCTTTCGGAATATACGTATTGTTTGCAAGCGTGTCTGCAAGAAAGCATACGAAAACAATCGCAGCAATCAATGTAGCTACAAGCAAAGCTTTACCTTTTATTGTTTTAAAATAAGAACCCGCCATTATACGTGGTGTCATCTGTAGGCCCCTTCCATTTTAAATAAGCTGTTTGTGGAAGTAAAAAAGTTCTTCCATAGTATACTCCATAATTTTATATTTGGAACAGAATTTTTTCTTTTTAATAAGCAAACTTTTCATTTGCGGAGGTCTTGTTGTCATATTATGACAATCACTGCCAAAAACCAAAGGAATACCCGCATCTATAATGGTTGCCGCAAACTTTGCACTTTTTTTACTTTGCATAAAATCCGTGGATATCTGACAGATGATATTCGGTATGGAAAATAAATCTCCATAGTCATTTTCACTATATATATCAATATATCGTTCTGCATGTGCCAGTACCGGCACTTTTTTTGCTTTAAGTGACAAATTATATATATTTTCTCCATAAGACATTCTGTAATTATCGTATGGCAACTCATACATAATCATATTTGTTCCTTCAAGAGATAACGCTTCTGCATATTCAAACATCTTCATCTCCTGTGTCACACGAATTTCTGCTCCCAATCTTATCTCAGGCACCTTAAAATCCGATTGCACATTTGCTAAGTATGTTTTTAACTTATTAAAAGAAACCGCTCTCCTTTGCAAAAAACTTTTTTCATCTTCACGGGACAAAAGGCAGTGAGGAGTTGCAAACACAACATCTACATCCTCATCTGCCATTTTTTTTAACATCATATATGATTTTTCCACACTGTCTGAACCATCATCTATTTCAGGCAAAATGTGAGTATGAAAATCAACATATCCCATATAAATCCTTTTCTGCTGTTTATGATTATTTGGAGGTGTAATAAGAAGACGAATCTTTCTTATATATTGACTTTTTATTCTCTACACCGGCTACAACCATGCCTAACAGCTTTGCATTAACTTTTTCTAAAGTGATGTTAGCCTTTTTTACATCCTCAAATGTTGTATTACCATAGCTTGTAACTAAAAGCACTCCGGAAATACAATCAGCCATAACAGCAACGTCCGTTACTATATTAACAGGTGGCGTATCGATTATTATGTAATCATAATAATCACTTGCTTTTTGTAAGAAAATTCTCATATTTTCACTGCCGAGCAATTCTGAAGGATTAGGCGGTATAGGTCCGGAAGACATAACATCAAGATTAGGAAAAACTTCTCTCTTTAATGCATCTGACATAGTTTCAAAACCTACAATAAATCTTGACAATCCTGTAGAATTGTCAATTTCTAGCTTTTTGTGAATTGAAGGGCGGCGCAAATCAGCATCTATTAAAAGAACTTTTACCTTGGCTGTTGCCATCGTTAAAGCTAAATTTATAGAAACCGTGGACTTTCCTTCTCCTGCATTAGAAGAAGTAACTGCCACAATTTTACCATTTGTCGGAGAAAGTGCATAAAGCAGATTCGTTCTCAAAGAATTATAAGCTTCTTTCGCAGCAAAAGGGAAATTTTTGTCTGTTATAAGCTTAAACTGTTCAGGCTTTCTTTTATTTTTAATCATCGCTTATTACCCCCTTTTTTTGGGTTAACATCAGCTTTGTATATTTTTTCTTTGTTACTTGCACTGTTAACATCGGGGATTTCTGCCAACAACAGCATTCCCATTTCTTCACACAAAGCGGCTCCGTCTTTAACAGTATTATCCATTACGTTTAATACAACAAAAAATATTGTGCTTACAACAAAGCTCATCATCAAGGCAATTGCACAATTTCTCATAATTCCCGAAGAAACAGGTGCAGTGGCAAGAATCGGAGAATCCACTCTTTCTAAAGTAAGCTTACCAACCTTTGTAGCTCTCTCAGTGGCCATAGTTTCAAACGCATAACACGCATCATAAGATAATTGAGGATCTATCGTAACGATTGTTACATTAAAAATATTGCTCTTTTCGTTTGTCTGTTTTATATTAACATGACCGCTTCTTAACTTTATGTTCGAATACTCAGGCTTCATTTTTTGAAGAAAGCCATTCATCTCGGAAAACGCATCACCAGTCTCTAAAGTTTCTATGCATGTACCCATAAGTTCGTTTGCATACATATAAGCATTACGTTCATTTGCTCCTGATGTACTTGCCGTATGAATATCACTTACCAGGCAAAATTTGATAACCGAAGCATACGCAGGTGTTACCGTAAGCTTGGTATAAACTCCCACAGCAGCAACCACAACAACCATAATAGCAATAATTATTAATAATCTACTCTTAATGATTTCGAGCAATCGTTTCAAATTAATATCTTTGTTCACGGTACAATAACCTCCCCAATTTTTTTGAAACAAAGTCATTTTACCATAATAAAAAAAATAATGCCACCCTATTTAAAAATTTTTTGATGTAATTTTTGAAAATCATGTTTTATTTCCTGAAAAAGCTCCACAAATTTAAATTTCACCGTCACTTTTTCATGTGTTTGGTTATCGCTTTTGCCTGAAACCGTCACCGCATTTCCGTCTGAGAAGCATAGCGGCGGAAAAAGCACACACCACCAGTTTTCGCCACTGCCGCTACCTATAACAATGCGAACTGCCTCATAATCTCCTGCCGGCAAAGACATACCGGAGTAATATTTTGTAGGGAAATAAAATTCTCCTATTTCTATTGACACTTTATATTCATACCCTTCTTTTTTTATGCAGTCTTCTGCCGTCTTTATTATATCTACGGAATGTCTTGCTACTATTTCCGCTGTTTCTTTTGCATCTGCCGCATTCTTTGATAACTCACTTATTCTGCACCCTACAGCATCTCTGACTTTAAGTTTAAGTGCTTGGTCCTCTGCTGTATTACTGTTAGCAATCACATGAAAACGTAATATATTTTCTGCATACTTACCCGAATAATACTCTGAGGCAGCAAAAATTGAAACAGCAAATCCGAAGCAAACGACAACAAATGCTATAATAAATTTCTTCTTTTTTAAAAATGCCATAATAACCTCCGCATCTTTCATTTGAAAAATATCTATACACAGGTTATTTTTGCCAAATTGCTCTTACTTTATACAGCAAATAAAGGAACTGTTTTGTCTTATTATTTTTTGCGTTTCTTTTAATTTGGTAATGCCTTCAATTATGTCATACGTAGATTTACCAAATTTAACGGGTAATTTCTTGTTTTTTCTATATGCCGAGTATGATATATGAACACTGCGCATTATACGTCGCAACACTTCCTCATCTCCTCCTCTAAACACAATTTGCGCAGTTTCACTTTTCATGCCTGCACTCAAAGGAACAACTTCATTTGAAGAATCATCATACACTTTTTTGCCGTCAAACATCTTAATCAAAGTAGCCATATATCTATCCATATCAATACCATCGACAAACAAATAAGAATCCTTTGCAGCTGTTACGGTAACGAGCATACCGTAATCTGTAGTTTTCTCTTTCATAACTGCCCTCCCGTTCATGTTTTAGTCGAAATTTATATAAGGACGGCTATTTTAATACTTTTAAATCAAAAAGTAAAAAAACGGGTAATATTTCCCGTTTTTACAAAATACACATATACCACAGAATTTTTCACAGAGGTGTCTTTTTAAATGAGATTTAAATTCATATTCACATCAATCGTTGCAGCCATGATTCTTTTTGCATGCACAAGCTGCGGTGTGCGCAAAAATTCCGTCGATGCAGACAACAGCACACTTCAAAATGACGAGTATAACCCCGTAAGCAGCTTAACACTCACGGAAGTTGAAGCAGCAGCGTTAAACAACAGCATAAAAGTAAAGGTGTATTATAAAACACTGCGAGGCGATAAACTTTGCAGTGAAACAAAACTTCTGCAATTTACGGACAAAGACAGAAAGCTTGATGTATTGGCTTCAAAAATATTGGAGCTCGCCCTTTCCGGACCATCAAATACAAGTCTCGTAAAGACTCTTCCCGAAGGTACAAAGCTCAACAATCTGAAAATAAAAAACGGAGTCGCTTATGTAGATTTTAACGAAGCTTTCGTCAAAGGGCTTAAAGACAGTAACGAAGCAGTTTTTATAGCATATTCCGTAGCAAATACTTTAACAGAATTCAAGAATGTCAACCGTGTTGCCATTACGTGTAACGGTAATAAAATCGAGAGCAGCGCATGCAACTTTTCTGATTTGCTCCGAAACACGAAAATAATAACGGACATAGAAAGCGCTTTGCCTAAAACTGACTATTCTGAAAATGTTTTCCTTGAAATAGAGCTTGAATAGAGGTAATATTAAAGCGTTAATGATTTTAGCGGAGGCTTTATACTATGAAGAAAAAAGTTGCCGTTGTGTTTGGCGGACGTTCCACCGAGCATGATGTTTCAAGAATTTCTGCATATTCTATTATAAAAAATATCGACAGGTCTCTTTTTGACGTTGTAATGATAGGCATTACGAAAAAGGGAGAATGGCTCCCATACGAAGGAAGCGTTGAGGCTTTACCTGATGGTTCTTGGGAAAAAACAGCTAATCCTACAGGACGCATCTGTTTGGAAAAAGGCATTGCAGCTTTAGAGCAGTGCGACGTAATTTTACCTGTGCTTCATGGTCAAAACGGTGAAGACGGCACTGTTCAAGGTCTATTCGAACTACTTGATATACCGTATGTCGGCTGCGGAATATTATCTTCTGCCGCAGGTATGGATAAGGTTTATGCAAAAATCATTCTGGACAGCGCCCAAATACCTCAATGTAGTCATATCGTTGCCCACCGACATATACTTAATGAAAACCCTGATTATTATAAAAAAGAAGTCGCAGAAAAGTTTGGTTATCCTTGCTTTATAAAGCCTTCCAACAGCGGTTCATCGGTAGGTGTGCACAAGGTCAAATCCGAAGAAGAACTTACAGATGCCTTGCTTGATGCTCAGAAATATGACCGCAAAGTCTTAATAGAAGAATTTGTTGAAGGACGGGAAATCGAATGTGCGATTTTAGGTAATATTTCAGCAAAGGCTGCTGCACCGGGAGAAATAAAGCCCTCAAAAGAATTTTATGATTACGAAGACAAATACATAAAAGAGGGCAGTGTTTCCTGTATCCCTGCAGATATTCCGTCAGAAAAGGCCGATTATATTAAAGAGCTGGCTCTTAAAGCCTATAGCGTTCTTGACTGCTCAGGTCTTGCCCGCGTGGACTTTTTCTTAAAAAAAGACGGCACCGTATTGCTTAACGAAATAAATACTCTTCCCGGTTTTACAAATATCAGTATGTACAGTAAAATGTGGATTTCCGAAGGTATGGCATACAGTGATCTTCTTACAGAATTGATAAATCTTGCGTTTTTGCGCAAAGAAGAAACATCTCGCTACACAGGGTGACACGAATTGCTTTTTGCAGAACAAAATTTTGATTTCGACATAATTTGCAAATATTTCTCAGGCACAAAAGACAGCCGCTACGGCGACTTTCAAAGTTTGTGCCCTGTTTTATGTCCTCCGGTAAATGTTTCTGATAATTTTCTTATTAAAGTACAAAACAACTTTGTAAACCTAACTATAAACGACAGTTATTTGCTTCATCGTCTCGTTTCTTTTGCGCAAAATCAGCCGTGTGCGGTACATACGAATTATCACGAGCCAAAAAGCATTAATACGGAATATCAACTCTTTCTTTTCAGCATTTTTATAAATGAAATATGGCAGATTCGTGATTATTTTCATTCAAACATTCTGCCTGATATTTCTTTTTGTACAAAATCAGAAAATTCACAAAGTATAAGAAGACTGGCTGTTATGGCCTTTTATCTAATAGAAAAAGACCCGCTAAAAAGCGAGTCTCTCCAAAAGCTTTATGACACATTTTCAAATGAGCTTTACAAAATATTAACTGCCGGTGTTCTGACGGAAGCATCTCCCATTTTAAAACTACTGGCAATTTGCGCCTTAAAACTGTCAATTAATATCCCGGCTTACCAAGAAGTTTGAACATATTTTTCTTGTATGCTTCAACTCCGGGCTGATTAAAGGGATTTACACCAAGCAGATAGCCGCTGATACCGCAAGCTTTCTCAAAGAAATAAACCATTGCGCCGAAATGATACTCGTTCATTTCAGGAACATGAAGAACAATATTAGCAACTCCTCCATCATTGTGAGCCATAATTGTACCAATCATAGCCTGCTTATTTATATAATTAATATCCATGCCGGCAAGGTAATTAAGTCCGTCAAGATTTGCTTCATCTTCTTTAACTGTCATACTGCGGCGAGCCTTGTCCACATCAATAACAGTCTCAAAGAGAACGCGCATTCCGTCCTGAATGTACTGTCCCATAGAGTGAAGGTCTGTACTGAAATCAACACCTGCAGGGAAAATACCCTTTTGGTCTTTGCCCTCGCTCTCGCCGTAGAGTTGTTTCCACCATTCTGTAAAATAATGAAGCTGAGGCTCATAGTTAACCATGATTTCAATCATTTTGCCTTTTCTGTAAAGAGCGTTACGCGCTGCAGCATAAAGATAACAGTCATTTTTATCCATATCCTTCTCATTGTAACGATGATAAGCGTCAATTGCGCCCTCCATAATTTTATCAATGTCAATACCTGCAACTGCAATGGGGAGTAATCCAACAGGTGTCAATACGGAATATCTGCCGCCAACATCATCCGGGATAACAAATGTTTCGTAGCCCTCTTGTGTAGCGAGTGTTCTTAAAGCACCTCTTGCTTTATCTGTTGTAGCATAGATTCTCTTTGCAGCTTCCTCTTTACCGTACTTCTTCTCCATGAATTCCTTAAGTATACGGAATGCTATTGCAGGCTCTGTTGTTGTGCCTGACTTTGAGATAACATTTACGGAAACATTGTAGTTGTTGCTGTCTACTATATCCATAAGGTCAGCAATATAGTTAACGCTTATGCTGTTACCTGCAAAAAGAACTGCTGTACCGTTTTTATCTCTCAAACTCTTTATGCTGTCAAAATTAGGTGTGAGCATGTCAATAGCTGCTCTTGCTCCCAAATATGAACCTCCGATACCTACAACAACAAGGATATCAGAATCACTTTTAATTTTCTCCGCACATTTCTTAACGCGAGCAAATTCTTCTTTGTCGTAATTAAGAGGAAGATCTACCCAACCTGTATAATCATTGCCTGCACCTGTTTTATTGTGAAGCATATCGTGAGCTGCTGCTATCTGTTCTTTGAGACAGCCTACTTCGTGCTCACCTAAAAATCCTGCTGTTTTTTCAAGATCTAATTTCAAAAATTCATTTGCCATATAATTTACAAATCCTTTCGTAAAAATTCAAACAACGTTTGTTATTTTATCACTATAAAGTATATTTTACAAATTGATTTTTTGCAGTTTTCTGCTATACTTATTTTGTGGTTTTACAGCAAATCCACAATGAAATACATGGTGGTGAAATAATTGAAATTATTCAATTCAGACAGATATACAAAAGAAGGTAAAGGCATCGACAAAAATGCCCCCGAGAAACACGGTTTTATTAAATTTTGGGAAATTGCTTGGTTTAAGAAATATAAGCTTATCGCAATAAACTTTTTATACTTTATCCCCAATTTAATAGCCGTTTTTTTTGCCGGACTAAGTTTTTTTGTTTCAACATCTCTTTTCTATTCACTCAGCAGCAATACACAAATAGGTGCCTCTCAAGAGTCCTCGGAGATTGCTAACAAATTACTGTTTTTCATAGTGATTTTCTTCACTGTTATTCCGGTTTTTGCAGTTGGACCGTTTCAATCCGGAATGACTTATATCCTCAGATGTTTCACTAAAAGAGAACCTTGCTTCCTGTGGACGGATTATATAGGCAAAACACGCAGCAACACGAAACTTTCAATACAAGCTTGCCTCATTAATTGTATAATAGGCTTTTTCATTATTCTTGATTTTGCTGTATACCTTGCGCTTTCAAGCACGAATTCCGTTGCTTACGGTGTATTTCCCGATTGGATGCTTATGATTTCGCTTGTTATACTTATTTTCTTATCATCACTGTTTTTGGTTATGACAATGTACATGTATCCTATGATTGTTACATTCAAGCTTACATTAAAGCAACTTTACAAGAATGCAATGCTTTTTGCTTTTCTAAAGTGGTTGCCGAATTTAGGCTTTCTGATACTTGATGCAATTCTTGTTTTCATTCCTCTTTTCTTTATAGACGGAGCATGGTCACTGTATATTTCTTTACTTCTGTATGCTACTATCGGAATTGCATTTATAGGTTTTATTAACATGTCTTACACTTACCCTACAATCAAGAGGTGCCTTATAGATAACTATAATGCAGACAAATCAAAAAGCGAAGGAGAGACAATAAACAATGAGGAATAAATTTTACGAAGATGAGAGCACTGTTCCGCTTTCAAATAAAATACTGATTGCAGCGAGCATTTTATGTGTAATTGCCACAATTGTAGTTTTTATATTTTTTAACAAGCATCAAAAAAACAAAAACAGCAATACCCTTAATAATAACGGTGCCGCCACAAGCTCTGTTTCAGAGCCTACAGAGACAGCCAAACCTACACCCGAGGTAGTTTTGGACGTTATTGTTCCGTCAGAGAAAACAATAGGAACAAGATTTAATCCTCCTGCAGGATATACACGTGTAAACTTAATCGGTGGCAGCTTTGGGGAGTATCTCAGAAACTTCTCACTGCGTGAACATTCCACAAAGCCTTTATCATACGATTCTCAAACAAAGGCATTGGTGAGCAATCCCTCATTACCTGCCGTAAGCGTCCTTGAGTTGGATTTGATTAACAAAAGTAATCTGCAAGAATCTTCAAATTCTTTAATAAGACTTTATGCTGAATACTTGTACGGACAAAACCGTTTTCAGGATATCTCCTTTAATCTGCTGACTACACCGGCTTTTAAATGTGATTTTCAAACTTGGTCTGAGGGCGGTAGACTTATTGAAGAAGGCAACACAATCACATGGTGCAAAGAGCACGGCGACCATTGCAAGCACAGAGATGTTGATACAGGAACAGAATATGGTGTTTTTAAATATTATTTACAAAATGTAATGATACATTCTAATATTTCTTCCCTTCCTTCAAATTTAAAGACTGTGCAATTAAACGATTTAACTGTCGGAGATGTAATAATTTATGCCGACTCTAACATCCCTGACATTATTGTTGATATGGCAGAAGACTCTAACGGCAATAAAATTTGCATCCTTGCAAGAGGAGGAAATCCCGCTTGTGAAATATACATTGTGAGAAACGAAAAGAATTCTGATTTAAATCCTTGGCATGATGTAAACAATCTGCTTGTAGGAGCAAGTTTTTACAGATTTAAATAATCAATAAAAACGGAGCATATATATGAAAATTAATATCATTTCACAAAATGTAATGTGCTGGGAAAAAGAAAATATCGGCACGTATGATATACGCCGTCCCTTGCTAAAAAATGTTTTCCGAAATTACGGAGCAGACATTATTGGAATGCAAGAAGTTACAGAGCGTTGGGAAAAATATTTTGATAATGACCTACATGATTTTGGCAAATTTTTGGTTTACAGAGGCAAAAATAATAAAGAAGCCGTTCCGATTTATTGGAGAAAAGATAAATTGGAAGTAGTTGACAGTGGTTACTTTTGGCTCTCCGAAACACCGGAAAGAGAATCCTACGGTTGGCAAGCCGGTTGCCTTCGTATTACTTGCTGGATTTTGTTTAAGCACAAAGAAACAGGCAAAGAATTTACTTTTGTTAATACTCATTTAGATCATGTAAGCAAAGAAGCAAGAATAAACGGTCTGCAACTTATACATGATTTTACAAAAACAAGATTCGGTAAAGATTTTCCCTTGATACTTACAGGCGATTTTAATGCTCAGCCGGATTCCGAAACTATCTTAAAAGCTGACAGCCTTTTAAACAGTGCTCGTAATATTGCAAAGAGAACTACGAACGAAATAACTTTTCATGGCTATTCAAAAGATTCCGGTCAAATAATCGACTATATATACTTGAGCCACGGCATCACCTGCAATCAATTTACTGTAATAAAAGAATTTAATAATGGTATGCCTCAATCAGACCATTACGGTTTAATGGCAGAAGTAGATATTTAATTCTTTTATATTAAGGAAGAGAGCTCTATGATTCGCAAAAAAAATTTTATATTATCCTTGTTTATACTAACCTTAGTTACAACAATCATAAGCCCCCTGTTTGTAAAAGCAGAAAGCGACATAAAACCTGACACATGGTCTTATGTAGATGGACTGGGACGAACAGACAGTGTTTTTGGTGAAATACCCAAAGTCAAAAATGACCACCCGCGTTTCGTAGGGATATTCTACCATACGTGGCATACAGAATTTTCAATCGGCAGAATTCCCGTCAATATAACTCAAGTGGTAACAGAAAACCCGGAAGCGGCATTAAATGTCAAAAAAAATGTATTTTGGGTTAAAAATTTTGAGCGTTACTATTCTCCCGGCTATTTTTGGAACGAACCGCTTTTAGGTTATTATTCAACTGTCGATGAATACGTACTTAGAAAGCACGCAGAGCTTTTAGCTGATGCAGGCGTAGATTTCATTTATATAGACGGTACAAACGGTCGTTTTTTATGGGAAGACGGAGTAAATGCCATCCTAAAAGTCTTTTCAGAAGCAAGAGCAGTCGGAGTCAAAGCACCTCAAATAGTCTTTTGGCTCAGTCTTTACGATATAAACAACAGAATTGCTCAGCTCCGGGCAATATATAACAATTGGTATTCTAAAGAAGAATATGACGATATGTGGTTTAAATGGGAGGGCAAACCCTTAGTATTATGTAGCAAGGATGTGCTTGATTTTCCTTTTGAAAATTCAGAAGAAATCATTAATAATTTTACATTCCGTTCCGTTAATCCCTCTTATTTTAGTCAAGGCAGCACGTTAGAGAATTTTTGGGGTTGGCTCAGCGTATATCCTCAATGCAAATACGGTGTCACAAACGATCCCGGCAGACCGGAGCAAATGGCCGTGGGTGTTGCGCAAAATGCAGATTCTGACAACTACACTTTAACCTTCATGGCAGCCGGAGACCACGTTATGGGCAGAAGCTTTGCAGCTCCCCATAAGGATACCTCAGAAAACTACTCATATTCCTATACTTATGGCAACATTGAATATAATGTTGACCAACGGAATGATTTTGCCACTTTAGCAGGGCGTAATTTCCAGCAACAATGGGATTATGCCATAGAATGTGACCCCGATGTTATATTAGTTACAGGTTGGAACGAATGGAGCGCTTACAGGGAATCCGGTTTTTGTGATGCCTTCACAGACGAGTACAGCCGTGACGTGGAGCCCACAAAAGGCTTGTTAAAAGACCACTATTATTACCAAATGGTAGCTAACATAAGACGATATAAAGGTGTAAACAAATCAAACTGGAACAAAAAAGATTCTAAATCAATCGATATTTTTTCATCCGATTTATCCCAATGGGATCCAATAACGTCTTATGACCATTATACAAAAAGCACCCGCGACAGAGACTGTGTAGGATATAAAACTTGTGAATTTAAAAATTTTACAATGCGTAACGACATTATTACCTCTAAGGTAGCTTATGATGAAAGTAATTTTTACTTTTATGTATCAACATTAAACAATCTTTCTCCTGAAAGCGACAGTAGCTGGATGAGACTGTTTATTGACACAGATTATTCCGGCAACAGCAAAAATTGGGAAGGGTTTGAATACGTTATTAATCGAGTTAACCCGCAAAACGGTACTTGTACTTTAGAACACTCAAACGGAATTTCCGACGACGGCAGTTGGTTGTGGGAAAAAGTAGCAGGTACGGTAAAATATTCCGTAAAAGGAAATATTTTACAGCTTGAAGTTCCCCGCGCAATGCTGGGGCTTGACGACAGCAAGTTTGATTTCAGTTTTAAATGGTCAGATAATATGCAAACAGACGGCGATATAATGGATTTTTATATAAATGGCGACGTGGCGCCCGGCGGGAGATTCTGTTTTAGATTTCAAAATACAGAAAATCCCACTCCCGTAAGCCCTTTGCCAATTTTGGGAATTATTGCCCTTTTTGCCATTACTGCCTTAAAACATATCAAACAAAGACATTTGGTTCGTATCCGGCCAACCGTCAAAGCAACCTTCTGATTTAAGAGTCTCCAAAACAGCTTTGTTTACTCCTGCGCTAAGTTGAAGGTCTTCTATAGATAGGAACGTATCGCCTTTTTCTAGGCGTTTGTCTCTTTCTGTTACAATATTCATTGCCGCCGCACCGCCTACACCTTGAAATGCTGCAATAGGCGGACGAATTTTGCCATTTTCAGGTTTAAAGAAAGTTGCATCGGATTTATAAATATCTACCGGCAAAAATTCAATTCCGCGAGCATACATTTCTACAAGAAGATTATACAAAGCGGCCTGAGCCTTATCTTTTGCACTCATTTCGCCTTTTTTTGCACTTGTTTCGCCGGAATCATCTCCGCTTTCTTCTGCATCAATATCATCAATGTCGCTGTTGATTAGATTAAGGACAGCCATTCTTCCATACATTCTGTCCAATCCGTGAATCATTGAAGCACCATCAAAATCATCTATCTTCATAGAAAAGCGTGCCGCATAATAAGCTACCGGCTCATAAAGCTTATACCAAGCAATTCTCAGAGACAATGTTACGTACGCTACTGCATGTGCTTTAGGGAACATGTATTTTATCTTTTTACAAGAATCTATATACCACTCCGGAACATCGTGTTCCCTCATTGCAGCCTCCCATTCAGGTTTAAGTCCCTTTCCCTTTCTGACTGCTTCCATTATGTCAAAAGACATTTTCTTTTCAAGATTTTTGTTAATAAGATAAAGCATAATATCATCACGACAACATATTGCTTGAGAAAGTGTGCAAGTGCCCTCTGAAATAAGTGTTTGAGCATTACCGTTCCAAACATCCGTACCGTGAGACAGTCCGGAAATACGCACAAGCTCCGATATAGTGGACGGTCTAGTCTCCATAAGCATCTTTGTAACAAAGCCCGTTCCCATTTCAGGAATTCCAAGCGTTCCCAAAGGAATAGGTTTTTTAAGCAACTCATTATTAAGCTCCAAAGCATCAGATGAGTTAAACAGTGACAACATTTTGCTGTCATTTATATCTACGGTAAGACTGTTGATTCCGGTATATTCTTCAAGCAACTTAAGCATCGCCGGACCTTCGTGACCGAGAATATCAAGTTTAAGAATGTTATCATGGAGAAAATGATAGTCAAAATGCGTTGTTATCGTATCTGAATTTTCTTTCTCTGCCGGATGCTGAACAGGTGTAAAATCATAAATTTCTTTATCTCGCGGAATAACAATAATACCACCGGGGTGTTGTCCTGTGGTCTTACGCACTCCCTCAAAACCACTGGCGAGACGGTTTATTTCCGCATTGGAAACTTGCTTACCCCTCTCCTGTAAGTATTTTATTACATATCCTCTTGCCGATTTATCTGCAAGACCTGCTATAGTGCCGGCGCGGAACACTTTTCCCTTACCAAAAAGCACCTCTGTGTATTTATGTGCATTCGCCTGATCTTCTGATGCAAAGTTAAGGTCAATATCAGGTACTTTGTCGCCCTTAAATCCTAAAAAAGTTTCAAACGGAATATCATAGCCATCTCTTGTCAGCACAGCGCCGCAATTGGGGCAGTTTTTTTCCGGCATATCAAAGCCACAGTCGTAGCCTTCATTTTCGTGAAATTCATAGTATCCGCATTTTGTGCATCTGTAATGAGCAGGCAGCGAGTTTACCTCTGTAATACCGGCCATAAAAGCAGCAACAGAAGAACCTACCGAACCTCTGGAGCCAACCTGGTAACCGTTTCTGGCAGACTCTGCCACAAGTTCTTTAGCTGTAATATACATGATGGAATAGCCATTACTTATAATAGAATTCAGCTCTTTTTCCAGACGTGCCTCTACAAGTTCAGGGAGGTTTTCACCGTAAATAGAGCGCGCCTTTTCGTAGCAGCTCGTTCTAAGCGTCTCATCCGAGCCTTCAATCACCGGAGGATAAAAACCATCCGGCACAGGTCGTATTACTTCTATCTCGTCGGAAATTTTGCGCGTATTTTCTACAACTACCTCATAAGCTCGCTCTCCCAAATAATCAAACTCTGCCAGCATTTCTTCTGTGGTTCTCAAATATAGAGGCGGCTGTGTATCCGCATCACTGAAACCTTGAGCAGCCTGCAATACAGTTCTGTATATGGCGTCTTCAGGATTGAGAAAATGAACGTCACACGTAGCAACTGTCATTTTGCCGAGCTTATCTCCAAGTTCAACAATTTTATTGTTAATTGCCTTGACAGCATCAAGACTTTCAACCTCGCCGTTTCTTACAAGATACATGTCGTTTTCTAAGGGTTGAATTTCAAGATAGTCATAAAAAGATGCAATTTGCAAGAGCCTTTCTTCTGATTCACCGTGCAAAACAGCATCAAAAAGCTCACCCTCTGAGCAAGCACTGCCAATAATAAGACCCTCTCTGTGCGCCTCAATTTCGAATCTCGGCATTCTTGGACGTTTGTGATAATAATTCAAATTTGAAAGCGAAATCAGTTTATATAGATTTTTAAGTCCTACAAGATTTTTTACCAAAATAATACAATGCCATGTGGGAAGCTTTTTAGCTTGCTCGTTTGTCATCTCCGGCGTGCGGTCACAGAGATAGCATTCACATCCGTAAATCAGCTTAAGCACATCAGGATTACCTCTGCCGCTGACATTTTTCATAGAATTAAACATATCGGGATAAGCTTGTGCTGTACCGTGGTCAGTAATTGCCACTGCATCATGTCCCCAATTTGCCAGCTGTTTAACCAAATCAGAAGGACGTGTAAGACCGTCTTGAGCACTCATATTTGTATGCAAATGAAGCTCTACACGTTTAACAGAGGCATTATCTTTTCTGAAAACAGGCTTGTATTCCGAAATACTCCTCGCCATTATAGTAAGCTCTTTTGTAAATTTATCCTGAGATGCCTGACCGTATACTGTAATATATTTACCCTCTTTGAATGTGCTTTTAACAAATTTTAAATCAAATTCGTCAAAAAAGAATTTCGCTACAACAGAGTATGTGTTATCTGTCATTTCAAGCATTGCGATATACGAGCCACTGGGAATTTGCTTGTCTTCGTATTTAAAAATCTTTCCCGACACCGCAACAAAGCCGGAATCTGCATCTATATCAGACATTTTGCTTATTACGCTGTCAATTTCTCTGCCCATGTAAATGGTATTGCCTTTAGAGTCTTTTTTTAACTCTTCCCCCTCATCCGGTGTAAGCTTTTTCTTTTTGGAATACTTGCCGTCTCCTTTGTTTGTATATTCTCCTCCGTTTTTGCGCTGATACGTGCCTCCGCCGTAACCTCCGCCTCCGGAATTTTTCATGTTTTGTGCTGCTTGACGAATACTTTCTCTTTGAGCCTCTTCATATTGCTCTATACTAAACGGAATCTCCACCACTTCTGTTGGTGCTTCTTCGAAAAAGGGCACTTTCTCCGGCAAAGGAGCATCCTCCGGACAAGATTCTACAGCACCTAAATTTATATCAAAGACATTAATATTTATTTCTAAATTAACAGAGCTGTCAGCTTTTAATTTTTTGCGCCAAATTTGCTCCAGCGAAGAAAGCTCTTCACTATTTAATTCTTTATCATTTTCAAAGGAAAGTATAATTTTCTTTTCTTCGTTATATATCTTTGCAGAAATAATTTTCATTATTATGAAACCCCCGTATATGTAAACACAAAGCGCATTTTAGTTTGTAAATTATATCATTACTGTCACATTTTTTTCAACCGAAAAAAAGATTTCAATGAAACAAAAAAAATGAAATCAAGTTGTTGCCAAACATGTATCTTATAATGTATAATAGTACTAATCATCTTTGTGTGATAAAAATATTTTACGGAGGTAAAAAAATGAAAAGAACAATTTCAAAAATTTTCGCTCTTTGCACAGTAGTTGCTTTGCTTGTTTCAAGCTTTAGCATTTTTGCTTTTGCATATGGCACAGAGCTTCTCGGCACATATGCAGGTGTTCCGAATTCAGCAAGCAAAGACGGTTTCTGGTTTGATGCTGAAGACTTAACAGTTAATCACGACGCACCTCTTCGTGGTGCTCCGTATGTTAACTACTTGAGAGACCACAGTACACCTAAGCACATCAATGGTGGCGATGGTGACGGACCTTTCTGGGGTATCGACAGTGATGAAAACTACAACAACTACATCAACTTCAATCCCGGTTCATACCATGTACATGACTATTACATCGGTTCTTCATACAAAGCAACAATTGATGTAAAATTAGACG
>JAEIGA010001166.1_pt1 | contig 40353 bp, 35 predicted proteins | sample 9270691 | NCBI WGS metagenome assembly JAEIGA01 (sample SAMN17057246, study PRJNA624740) | gut metagenome | biome: biome; isolation source: fecal sample | host: Bos grunniens | place: China: Xizang | collected 2019 | reverse complement strand
GTCTGCAGCGTGGGCTGCCAACTTGAAGGCCACGACACCCTCGCGTACATCCTCCTTGTTGGGTAGCGCAAGGTGCTCCTTGGGTGTTACATAGCAGAGCATAGCTGTGCCATACCAGCCTATCTGCGCCGCACCAATAGCCGAGGTTATGTGGTCGTAGCCTGGGGCGATGTCCGTAACCAGTGGGCCGAGGGTGTAGAAGGGGGCGTTGTGACACTTCTCGATTTGGCGCTCCATGTTCTCCTTAATCTTGTGCATGGGCACATGACCTGGTCCCTCGATAAACACCTGCACATTCTTCGCCCATGCGCGCTCCACAAGCTCACCCATGGTATCCAACTCGGCAAACTGCGCGCGGTCGTTGGCATCGTAGATGCTACCTGGGCGTAGGCCGTCACCCAGCGATAAGGCAACATCGTAGCGCGCCGCTATGTCGCAGATGTCATCGAAGTGCTCATAAAGAAAACTCTCCTTTTGGTGTGTCTGACACCACTTTGAGATGATGCTGCCACCGCGGCTCACGATGCCCGTAAGGCGGTCAGCGGCGAGCATAACATTTTTGAGGCGTATGCCGCAGTGGATGGTGAAGTAGTCAACACCCTGCTCGCACTGCTCGATGAGCACGTCGCGGTAAATCTCCCATGTAAGCTCCTCGGCCTTGCCGTTTACGCGCTCCAACGCCTGATATATGGGCACAGTGCCGATGGGCACGGGGCTGTTACGCAGAATCCACTCGCGCGTCTCGTGGATGTTGGGACCCGTAGAGAGATCCATGATGGTGTCGGCTCCCCACTTACAGCTCCATATGGCCTTCTCAACCTCCTCCTCGATGCTCGAAGTGGTTGCCGAGTTGCCGATGTTGGCATTTATCTTGGTGAGGAAGCTACGGCCGATAATCATAGGCTCGGCCTCGGGGTGGTTGATGTTTGCGGGGATTACGGCACGACCCTCCGCCACCTCCTGGCGCACAAACTCCGGCGTTATGTGTGTCTCGATGCCAAGCTCCTCGCAGTTCATGTTCTCGCGTATCGCCACATACTCCATCTCGGGCGTTATGATGCCCCTCTTTGCGTAGTACATCTGACTGATGTTTGCACTATCTTTGGTCTTGCGCTCCTCAATCCACGCCTTGCGCAGGTGGGATAGTCCGCGCTCGAGGTCAATGACTACGTTGGGGTCACCATAGGCTCCCGAGGTGTCGTAGATATAGACCGAGGGATTGGGTACCTCCACGCGCTCGCCCTCCTTAATCGTTACCGTAGGCATCTGGTTAACTCTTCTCATACTCACTCTGACGCTCGAATGTATGGTTCCATCGATGTACACCCTCTCCGAGCCTGGATAAGAGATCTTCAAATCCGTTTTCATACTCACAATATATTTAGTTAATAGGTTGTTGCTTTAAGCGAGGTTATCACCTCTTGTGTCTCTGCCACAGGATTCTGGGCATTAAGGATGCTGCCGCTTAGCGCAATACCACTCACGCCACACGCCATAATAGCGGGTATGTCCGCTTTGCCGATGCCTCCAATGGCGACAATGGGGATGTCGATGTTGTGTTTGTGCATTTGTTCTATTATCGCGCGATAGCCCTCCACGCCGAGGATGGGTGCGAGGTTCTGCTTTGTCGTGGTGTAGCGGAAGGGACCACAGCCAAAGTAGTCGGGCGTGGCAGTGCGCAGGATGTTAGTTATATCCTCAAATGTGTTTACTGTGCTGCCGATGATGAGGTCGTCGCCAAGAATCTTGCGTGCCTCGGCTATGGGCATATCGTTCTTGCCGAGGTGTACACCATCAGCTCCAATGCGCTTGGCAAGCAGCACATTGTCGTCGATGATAAATGTCACGCCATGCTCCCTGCACATCTTCTGCACCATAAGGGCTGTCTCCTCCAACAGCTCCTCCGAGGCATCCTTCATGCGCAGTTGTATCCATCGGCAGCCACCCTCAAGGGCTATGCGCGCTGAGTCGATGTAGGAGTAGCGGTCGTTGTGGTGTGTGATGAATTGCAGTCGAAAGTTATTCATGCTCATAGACGTACATCTTTTGTGGGTTAAAACCATGATTTACGGGTCCGTAGCCATGACCTATGGCGATGTCGGCACCATGGCGTATAGCCTCGGTTACAAACTCTTTGGCATGGCGTATCGCCTCCACCAAGCCATAGCCGCGTGCTATGTATGCCGCGATGGCAGATGAGAGTGTGCACCCCGTGCCATGGGTGTTGCGCGTGGGGATGGATACGGTGGTGAAGATGGTGGACTCGATGCCCGATGCCGATTTGGTAAATAGAATGTCACTCTTGGTGTCGCCCGCCTCATGGCCGCCTTTGAGGAGTATAGCCTTCACGCCATAGCCAAAGAGATGCTCGGCAGCGCGAGCCTTATCCTCGTATGTGTCAACTGGCATTTGGGTGAGCGCCTCCATCTCGGGGATGTTGGGGGTAACGAGTGTCGCCAGGGGCAAGAGACGTTGCTTTACAACCTCCTCTGCCTCGGTGGATAGCAGGCGGTGGCCGCTGGTGGATACGATAACGGGGTCGAGGATGATGGGGATATTGCACTGTTCAAGTGCATCTGCGACGCTGTTTGCTACCTCTGCGTTGGCGAGCATGCCAATCTTGATTACTGCGGGGTGCAAATCTTCTACCACGGCAACAATCTGGTCGTGAACCATCTGTGGCTGTAGTGCAAACTGAGCGTGCACGCCCTGTGTATTTTGCGCGGTGATGGCAGTGATGGCTGTTGCACCATACACTCCAAGGGCTGAAAATGTTTTGAGATCGGCCTGAATACCCGCTCCGCCTGAGGAGTCTGAGCCAGCAATGGATAGGGTTACCCTATACACCCTTGTGGTTTCGGGATATTTTACCTCGTTGTTATCGTTTATAACCATAATAATAGTACAATTATGTATTAAAAACGAGGTGCCCGAAGACGAAAAAAACGCATACCTACAGATAGGGGTATGCGTTATGATATTATCCACAATTCCTACGGCAGTACTAACTGCATCAGGTTCGAGGGTATAATCTCAGCCAGTTAAGGCACCCCTTTGTCTATGCAAATGTACAACATTTTTCTCAAACTACAAATATTTGCAGAGATAATTTAATGCGACAAATAAATTTGTATCTTTGCAATCGCTACAATATCTATTCACCATGTACGCCCTTGCCGACTGCAATAACTTCTTCGTCTCGTGTGAGCGAGCCTTTCGTCCCGATCTGGAGGGTCGCCCCGTCATTGTGCTCTCGCGTAATGATGGTTGCGCCATTGCGCGCTCGAATGAGGCAAAGCGCATTGGTATAAAAATGGGCGATCCGCTGTTTAAAATCAGAGACCTCGTCCAGAAACACGACATCGCGATATTCTCTACCAATATGTCGCTATATGCCGACTTCTCGCGTCGTGTGCGCGCAGTGTTGAGGGAGAGTGCTCCGTTTATCGAGGTTTACTCCATTGATGAGGCGTTCCTCGACCTTCGTGGCGTTGAAAATGTCGATTTCGATAAGTTTGCCAAGGAGCTTTCGGCGCGATGTCGCAGGCTTACGTGCATACCCGTATCTGTGGGTGTCGCACCCACGAAGACCCTCGCCAAGATTGCTGCGGAGTTGTGCAAGAGCTACCCCAAGCTGCGTGGTGGCTGCTTCATGCACCGCCCGCAGGATATCGAGAAGGTGCTCAAGCGCTGGCCGATAGAGGATGTGTGGGGCATAGGCCGCAGGAGTACGCCGCGCCTAAAGGCCATAGGAGTGAATACGGCATACGACTTCACGCAGCTCAATGAGCACTATGTGCGGCGCGAGATGGGCGTTACAGGCCTAAGAACATGGCGCGAGTTGCGCGGCACGCCCGCCATAGAGTTCGAGGCTTGCGCAGATGCCAAGCAGTCTATATGTAATTCGCGCAGCTTCTCCACGGAGATATACGACCACAAGGAGCTCTCGGAGCAGGTGGCGAAGTTTGCTGCCATGACTGCCGAGAAACTGCGCAGTCAGCACTCGGTGTGCTCACATCTTACAGTGTTTGCCGCCACAAACCGCTTTCACGAGGATGAGGTGCAGCAGTTCGGACATATATGCATTCCCTTTGTTGAGCCCACGGATAGCACTATAGATATTGTACGCGCAGCGCGCGAGGCGTTGGATGAGATATTCGTGCGTAGCACGGGGTACAAGAAGGCGGGAGTTATTGCCTCGGGCATCATGCCGCGAGAGGGTGTGTCGGTGTCGATGTTTAACGGTGAGCATCAGGAGCGTCACCGCAGGCTTATGCAGGCGCTCGACAATATCAACAACCGTGTGGGTGATGGCTCGGTGGTAGTCGCCTCGGCGGGTCTCTCGACCGTAAAGGCAAATAGCGCACACCGCTCGCCAGGTTACACAACACGCTGGAGTGACCTGCCGATAGTAAAGTGAGATATGAGGGGTAAAAAAAAATTATGGGCTGTTCAATTCGAACAGCCCATAATTGTTAATGGTATCTAAGGTTTAGATTGTACCAGGAGCCCAAAGCTCAACCTCTGCACCTGTGAGAGGATCGATTGCGAATGGCTCGCAGAAGTTACCATCCTCGCCTACCCATGTAGTGTAGATGAAGGTCATGCCAGATGAACCGTATGGGAAGAAGATGTATGGTGCATCACGCTCCTCAGAGTGGTAAACCTCCTCGAGGTAGTTGTCACCATCGGTATCCTCCCACTCTACCCACTCGCGGAGGTAGATGCCTGACTCCTGCCACTCGAAGCTCTTACCCTGCTCGTTCATACCACCAGTGTCGCAGCATGTCATAATCTCAGCGATAAGCTTCTCTACGGTGTTGACGTTTGTGCCCAACTCCTCGTTGATGAGGTTGTCGCGGTACATAGCAGCAGTGTAGATCTTAGTGTGAGGTGCGGGGAGACATGACCAGCTGAATGACATGAAGAGGTGTGGGTTATCCTCAACCATCAAGATGCTTAGTGTAGGTTTTGTCTCTGCCCACTGTGCCTGGTCGCGAGTAACAACAGTACCGATGTTTGCGATAGGCTTGAAGTAGCATGATGTAGCCTCAGAGTATGTGCCATCAGCAGCGTATGCAACAACAACTACTACATACTCAACATCCATCTCAAGGCTTGAGAGAGCGATTGCATTCTCAGTAGTCTTATATACGTTAGATGCCTCATGGTTCATGATGATATACTCACCAGCCTTCTTGACTGTGCCACCATAAACCTCCTTCCAAGCAGTGTCGCTGGTCTTCGATACGATGTATGCGTAGTTAGCAGCACCCTCGCAAGAGAGGTTGATGATTGTGTTGTCAATCTTGTACTCCTTAAGCTCTGCAGTAACAACGAGGTTAGTGTTGTAAACAATATCCTTTGTTGTGAACTCCTGCTTGAAAGGAACGCCAATCTTACCGTTGGTGTCAACAGCCACAGCGAAGAATGTGAGCTTTGTGCCAGGCTTAACGCCGTCGTAGCGAGCTACAACAGGCTCGTTAGACATAACCTGATAGCCCTCCTCGATGAGCATGTCGATAACGTAGTTGTCATCGGGGTATGCAGATGCCATGTATGAAGGCATCGCGTTGTACATCATCATGATGTGTGGCTCTGCAGTGTTGAGAGTCATCTCGATGTGGTCATAAGCGATTGTAGGCTCACCGATGATGCTTACCTCCAACGAACCATCGCGTGTGTAGTCCTGAGTAGAGAAGTTCCATGAGATAACGTTGTCCTCAAGGTAGATGCCCTTAGCGTTCTCAGCGATGTAGTATGCAACATACTCTGTGCCATACTCCAAAGCGGCACCATCAGTGAAGAGCTCTACGAATGAACCTGTGTACTCCATGTTCTCGTGGCGAGCATCGAGGTAATCGGGGTTCTCGGTGTAGTATGCAGCGATCTCTGCAGCGTTGAACTCAGAAGCCAATGCGTAGCCAAGCATGAAGTTTGCAGACTGCTTAGTAACGAACTTAATGTCAGCATCGAAGAACGATACTGAGTTCACGTTGAATGATACAGAGCTGTGCTTGTATGTCTCTGTGAAGAACTCCTCCTCAACAACGTAGAGGTCGCCATCCTCGTTTACGCGAGGTACAACATACCAGAATACATACTCGCTGCCAACAGTCAATGCTGAAGAGCGCAAGTCAGAGAATGCAACGTATGCTGATGTCTCCTCCATGAATGACAACTGGTAAACAGCTGTTGATGTACCGCCTGAGAGAACCTTCTCGCAGTTTGTCTTGCATGTCTCAACCTTGTAGCTGTTTGCAGGGAGAAGACCGCAGAGCATATAGTTAGTGCCGTAGCCTACCTCAACGTGGATACCCTGGAGTGTGAAGAGTGCGTTTGCAGGGTTGCAGTCAACCTTGATTGTTGCGATTGATGAAGCACCATTGTTGAATACTACCATCACCTTAACCTCGCCGCTGTTTACAGCCGAGCCTGCGTCGATAGCAGCCTGTGTAGGTGCGATAAAGTTAAGGAACATGATGCCATTCTTGGTGTCGAGTGTAGCGTCGCACTCCCAGCCGCGAGGTGTAGTAATCATGTAGTCTGCAGCATCCTCAACCTCGATTGTGAATGGGGTGTCGCTACCGTAAGGAACGAAGATTGAGTCGTAAGGGAGGATGATGCGGCCATTCTGCATACCAACCTTGATCTCTGTGCCATCAGCAAGAGTAACGAGGCAGTAGAGAGCCAACTTGTTGCCATCCTCATCTGTACGCCAGTCAGAGTAGATAACCTTAACATCCTTGATGATGCTGTCGGCTACTGACTCGGTGTAACCAGTCTGAATCCATGTGTTGCCGCCATCGAACGATACCTCGATAACGCCATCAGTAACCTGAGTCTTTGGTGCTGCATCAGCTACGGGAACTGCCTTGCCATCCACATAGATAGGTTGTGCATTGCCAAGACCGTCGTATGTTGCCCAGCAGAGAACGCCGTCAACCATTGTTGTGGTAACGATGTTTGCAGGAACGCCAGAACCCTCTGGATATACGTTAATCTTTGTGCCGTCAGAGAGGATGATCTGCTTGCTGCCATCCTGCTGCTGCTTAACATCGACAACGGTAACGAGGCCGTTTACCATGTCTCGAATAGCGTTGAGCTCATCCTCAACCTGCTGGCGGAGATCTGCGATCTCCTGCTCAATCTCGTCAAACTTGTCCCAGATGGCAGTGTCATCATACTGACACGACACCATAGACGAAGAGACAACAGCTACTGTAAGCATAGATGCTACAATAGCCTTTGCATTCTTAAAAAAACGTTTCATAGTGTTGTTATTAAATAGTTGTTTTATGTTTCCGGTTATGGATGTATATGCGTACATATAATCGGACAAATGTATGTAAAAAAAAATAGACAACCAAATTTAGTTGCCTAATTTATACATATTTATGCGAAACATGGTATATGTAGTGTTATTTATGGTCAAATAGTCGCGAGTGTATATGTCTGTAAAGAACTGCCGCTAAAACAGACACGGCAATATATGTTGCCAGTAGCGGAATAATCGAGATGGAGTATGCAGCATCGCCACTGATGCCAAAGAGGCTCTTTACGGAGTCCTGCAGTGCAACGTATCGTACGATAGGGTGCATAACAAACAGCGACGATGAGAGCGCACCGAGCCACACACCACCGCGCCATAGCTTGGCGAGTGATATTGCGGCTACGATTGCTGCCACTGGGCTGAAATACCACAACACGAGGTTGTAATTTAACAGCGTAAGCACCGCGCCCGAAAGGATGACCATCAGCCACATCACCCATCTTCGTGCAAAGAGCATCGAGAGGTCGTGGCGGGCAAACATAGCACCGAGGGTAAAAGGCAATATCCATCCAATGCAATTGTGGCGCAGGGCAGACATTGCAGTGTCGTTGCCGAGCAGCCATACAGCAACAAATATCGCAAAGGCTATGATATTCACAATAAGAATATAGCTCTTTGAGCGACGATAGATGCACAGGCGGTAGATGATATATAACTGGAATATAAGACCAAAAAACCAATATACACCTGGCTGAATTGATGATGGAAACACTATGTTGCCAATAAGTGCAAGCTGCTGCACGAACTTCTCAATGGGGAATATCTGCCCCTTGAAACATGACCACAGGAGGACAAAAATCGTCATCGGCACGACCATCAGCCTGAACAACTTCAGCCACCTATCCTTTGCAAAGCTCCATAGTTGCAGGTCGTGCTCGTTGTTGCACTCATATTTGCGCACAAGTCCGTAGCCACTTAAGAAGATAAAGACCGCCACACCATACCAGCCGAGAAATGACATGATGTCTGCCATTGCCCATGCGGGGCGTGTCGAGAGACTCTCTACAAAGATGTCGGTGTTGAGGATACTAAAAGTAAACTCATTCTCCACGGTTGGGAGAATGAGATGCAGAAAGTTATGAAACATTATGCAGAGTATTGCCACGCCGCGCATCGCCTGCGACTCACTGCCCGAGATTGGGGTGGGTCGATACTCTGTGCCCTTGGTGCTACTCTGCATCATGTCGTTGTATATGTGTGGTGATGGCTTATCTGTCGAAAGCCTGCGCCTTGAGTGCAATACCCTCACCATCGGGTGTTACAAGCACTACGCCAGCCTCCTCGCGTGTGATGTGGCCAATAACGTCAACAAGGCCGAGACGCATTATTGCCTCCTGCTTGTCGAGAGGTACGGTGAAGAGCAACTCGTGGTCCTCGCCACCATTGAGTGCCGCGATTACGGGGTCGATGTGCATCTCCTCGGCAAGCTCGGTTGTCTGGCGTGCAATAGGTATGCGCTCGAGGTAGATGCGCGCACCGCACTGCGATGAACGACATATCTGACGCAGGTCGCTGGCAAGTCCATCCGAAAGGTCAATCATAGATGTTGGCTTGATGCCCTCCTCCCTGAGTGCATCGAGAACGTTCACGCGAGCACGTGGCTTGAGATAGCGCTCCAAGAGGTACTCGTGACCTGCGAACTTGGGCTCGGGGTTCTCCACATCCTTCAACACGCGCTTCTCGCGCTCCAGAAGATGAAGACCCATGTATGCTGCACCGAGGTTTGAGGTAATACAGATGAGGTCATGCTCCTTGGCACCCGAACGATAAACAACATCCTCTCTCTTTGCGCGTCCCGTTGCTGTGATTGTAATCACAAGGCCATTCATAGAGGCTGTGGTGTCGCCACCCACGATGTCCACGCCGAGCTCCTTGGCTGCGTGCTCCATGCCCTCGTATAGCATGTCGAGAGCCTCGACAGATATCTTTGCCGAGATGCCGAGTGCCACGACCACCTGTTGTGGCTTGGCGTTCATTGCGAGGATGTCATTCACACCGCGCACAATAGCCTTATAGCCCAGGTGCTTGAGTGGAAAATAACTTAGGTCGAAGTCGATGCCCTCGGTCATCATGTCAGTTGTGAGGAGCATCACCTCATCGCCAAGGTCGATGACTGCGGCATCGTCGCCTGCTGCGGTGAGTGTGGTGTCGTTGCGACGCTGGAGTCGTGAAGTAAGACGGTCGATAAGACCAAACTCGCCTAATGAGGCAATCTCAGTGCTATTATTTGGTTTCATATTAAAAATTTTTGCAAAAATACTTTTTTGATTGGTAAATTGCAAAAAAAAACATAACTTTGCCTCAAATTTGTTTTTTATAAAACCAATAACTAAATTCAAACAATAGAAATGCTAAATATAATTCTATTCGGAGCCCCCGGTTGTGGTAAGGGTACGCAGGCAGCGCGCCTGGCTGAGCACTACGACCTTTATCACATATCTACAGGTGAAGTTATCCGCGGTGAAATTCAGCGCGGTACGGAGCTTGGAAAGAGCATGGAGGGTTACATCTCACGTGGTGAGCTTGCTCCCGATAGCATCGTTGTGGAGATGGTGCGCAACTATATGGCATCACACTCTGACAAGGGCTGTATCTTTGATGGTTTTCCTCGTACCACTGCACAGGCGGAGATTTTCGATTCGTTGCTCGAGGAGATTGGTCGCAAGGTTGATGTGATGATTTTTATGGATGTTCCTGAGGAGGAGCTCGTACGTCGTATTTTGCTTCGTGGCAAGGATTCGGGTCGTGCCGACGATGCCTCTGAGGATGTTATTCGCAACCGTATCGAGATTTATCGTCAGCAGACGGCTATCGTTGCTGATCACTACACCAAGCAGAACAAGTATAGCGAGGTGAATGGTCTTGGTACTATGGATGAGGTGTTTGGTCGCCTGGCAGAGGTTATAGATGCCAAAAGGTAAAAAATATGATTAAATAACCATAAACGGGCGATGTCGATACAATATTATTGACCTCGCCCGTGTTTGTTATATATGGTAGGAAAAAGAGTTTACATATTATTGCTTGCATTGGCAATGCTTGTAGGTATCGGTGATGTTGAGGCCAGGGGTTATCGCGTGAAGGATATTCAGAATGTGCAGCTTCAGGATCGCACACGTTTTGTCTCTAATCCCGATGGTATCCTCTCGCGCGATGCTGTGGCGCGTCTCGACTCATTGTGCTATTCGCTCAAGGAGCGTGGTATTGCCGAGGTGGCTATCGTTGCTGTGGATGATATTGAGTCGCGCGATGTTTTTGGCTTTTCGCAGGAGTTGTTCGAGTCATGGGGCGTTGGAGATGATGCACTCGATAATGGACTCGGCATCCTGCTTGTTAAGGATATGCGCGAGGTGCGCTTCCATACGGGCTATGGTCTTGAGGGGGTATTGACGGATGCAATGTGCGTGCAGATACAGCAGGACTACATGCTGCCATCGTTTCGCGAGGGTGATTATAGCTCAGGCATGGTGCTTGGCGTTGCGGCTGTCGATACTCTGCTGACAAGTGGTGAGCTTCCTCGTGCCGTTAGTGAGGATGATGCCTCGGCAATGATTATGGCGCTCTTCATCACTCTCTTTTTAGTTGTGCTGCCTCTCTTTTTGATTGTTGTTGCAGATCGTGCAAAAAAGAAATGCCCAAGTTGTGGTAAGCACGCTTTGAGAGTTACAGACAGGAGCATTATTGAGAAGACCGCTACACATATCACAATCCACGAGACGCTCGTGTGCGATAATTGCAAGACCATCCACACTCGTACCACACGTCGAAACAATGGCGGTGGTGGCAATGGTATTATCTTCATGCCTATGGGCTTTGGAGGTGGTCGCGGCGGCGGCTTCGGCGGCGGTTTTGGCGGCGGTTTTGGCGGCGGCTTCGGTGGTGGAAGCTTTGGCGGAGGAGGAGGAGGTTCTCGCTGGTAAACTATTAAATATGAATATTTTAACTAAAAAAATAATTAAACAATGAAAAAAGGAACAATTATTCTATTGGGTGTATTGCTTGCTTTGGTTGTATGGGGCGTGTCAGCCTACAATGGCCTGGTGGGCAAGGAGGAGTCTGTAAATGAGAAGTGGGGTGCTGTGCAGACGGTATATCAGCGTCGTGCCGACCTTATCCCAAATCTTGTCAGCACTGTGAAGGGTTATGCTGAGCATGAGCAGTCAACACTTCAGGAGGTGACCGCAGCACGCTCACGTGCCACATCTATCAATATTGACCCATCGACTGCTACGCCCGAGCAGATTGAGGCGTGGATGGCAGCCCAGCATGAGCTTAGCTCGGCACTTGGTCGTCTGATTGCTGTGTCGGAGAACTATCCCGATTTGAAGGCTAATCAGAACTTCCTTTCGTTGCAGTCTCAGCTCGAGGGTGCCGAGAATCGCATCTCTGTGGAGCGTCAGCGTTACAACGAGGCAGTCAAGGATTACAATGTCTCTGTACGTCGATTCCCCAATAGCATTTTTGCCTCTATCTTTGGTTTCGACAAGAAGCCTATGTTTGAGGCTCAGGCGGGTGCAGAGGTTGCTCCTGTGGTAGCGTTCTAATTAGGATATAGAACTGAAAAAATGGCTCCTCGGATGTTGTCCGAGGGGCCTTTTTAGTTTGTTGCCACGATTGATATTTCGTGGGTTGTAGGGGCAATCTTGCGTAGCATCTGCAGCATGCCGCAATATTTATCGTTGGCGAGATTTATGGCGCGACTTATAACGCTCTCCTCGGCAGTTGCGTGGCACTCAGCGCGATACGTGATATGAAAGCGTGTGTAGGTACTCTCGGCAACAACCGTGGGTGTGGATAGTGTGCCCTCGAGTGACAGCTCAAGTGCCTTGAGCGAGTGTGAACGCTCTTTGAGCAGGCTCATAATCGTGCGGGCGAGGCAGTCTAAGGAGGCGTATAGAAGTGTCTCCTTGGGGTTGAGCGCCTCGATGTTGCGACCATCCGACAGTGTGAAATGGTGGTCGGGGGTCATTTGAAGTGTGATTTTCTGTGTCATATCTAAAAAATATTGTTGTTGTATAATACAATCGTGGCAATAATCGTTCCTATATGTTGTGTAAATTAGCGAAAATTTTGTATCTTTGCCCTATATTATATACTATGAGTATGCGTAGAAAAATATTATCATTTATGACCTTTGCTGCCGCGGCACTTACGTCCGTAGATGCTGTGGCACAGAGCCCCGATATTGAGGCTCGCAGGGCGGAAATTGAGGATATGCTTGATAGGGGACGCTGGGGTGAGGCATACGCTGCACTCTCTGCGCTGGAGCGTGATGTTGACCATTTTGTCAATCCTCAGGATGTGGAGTGGCTGGAGTATGAGAAGGTGCATGCGTCGGTAGAGCTTGGCGCAATGAATGCCGAGGAGATGATGCGAGGCTATATCGTGGAGTATCCCGCAAGCATCTATCGCAACAACATGCTCTTTATGCTGGCCAATTACTATACGGATAATGGTCTTATGACAAGCGGTGAGCGAGTGTTCGCAGATGTGGACTACAAGTCGCTTGATAGCCGTTCGCGTGAGCGCTACGATATGCGTATGGGTTATATCCGATTTACCGAGGGCGACTATCTCCGTGCCAAGACACATCTCTCGAAGGTGTCAAAGGTTAGTGAATACTATCCTCATGCGCTCTACTACACCTCGTATATGTACTATGCCAGCGATGACCTGGCTCGTGCGAAGGAGGGTTTCGAGCAATTGACCTCGAATGAGATATACCGTGACCTTGTGCCATTCTATCTCTTGCAGATTGAGTATCGCAGTGCCAACTACGACTATGTCATTGCCGAGGGCGAGAAGATCTTAAATAATACAACGGGCAGTGTGCATGATGACCTTGTGCGCATCATCGCTGAGAGCTACTTCGTGAAGGGTGACTATGCGCAGGCTGTTCGATATATTGCGGACTACACACCCGAGAAGATGGGTCGTCAGGAGAACTACATTCTTGGCTACTCGCTATACCGCATGGCACGTTATAAGGATGCTGTTGCACCCCTCAAAGCGGTGTGTGGCCATGAGGACGCACTAACGCAGAATGCCGCCTATCACCTTGGTGACTGCTATATCAAACTTGGTAACAAGAGCTCGGCTGCTGATGCCTTTGCGCAGGCAACAGGCGTAGGTGAGGGCTATGATGCGAACATATCGCGCGATGCACTTCTGAATCATGGCCGCTTGAAGTATGAGCTTGGCGGTGGTGTGTTCAACGAGGCTAACTATTCGCTTCAGCTCTATCTTGACCGTTATCCCAACACGCCACAGGCGTCGGAGGTTAAGCAGCTGCTTATTGCCAGCTACTACAACTCGAAGGACTACGCTGCGGCATATTCAGCACTCAAGGAGTATCCCAATCCCGATAATGACATCAAGTCGGCATTGCAGCGCGTAGCACTGTTCCGTGCCGTAGATGCTATTGAGAGTGGCGACCTGGCAACTGCCGAGGTTCTACTCGATGAGTCGGAGAAGTTGGGTCTTCAGCCTAAGTATAACGCCTTGACACTATATTGGCAGGGTGAGCTGGCATTTATACAGGGCGATATGAAACTCGCGCGCGAGAAGTATGAGGCCTATGTACGCCGTGCGCCAAAGACCGAGCAGGAGTATCAGTTTGCACACTATGGCATTGGATATACTCACTTTGCCGAGGGTAACATGAAGAGCTCTGCTGAGGCCTTCGAGGTATTTGTTCGTGGCTACAACCGACGTGATGGTTACCTCTACGATGCTCAAAATCGTCTGGGTGATGCACGCTTTACGTTGCGAGAGTTCAGTGAGGCGCGCAAGGCTTATAATGTCGTGATTGCCTCTACGGACGATCATCGCCACTATGCCCGCTATCAGCTGGCGATGCTTGAGGGTATTGCTCAGAACCAGTCAAAGAAGATTGATATGCTGAATGCCATTATCAAGGATGGTGATGGTGACTATGTTGATGATGCATGGTATGAGATTGGTCGCAGCCATATTGCTGCCAAGCGATATGCTGATGGTGTAGCTACCTTGCAGAAATTTGTCGATAGCGGCACATCTTCGCCATACTATATCAACGCTATGTCTGACCTCGCGCTGGCGTACTACAACCTTGGTCGTAAGGATGAGGCCGTGGCATGTTATGAGAAGGTTGTTGAGTATGACCCACAGTCTGCATCGGCACTCGAGGCTATCCGCAGCCTGCGTGAGATATATGTCAAGGAGGACAGGATAGATGACTACATCGCATTTGCCGAGCGTAGCGGCGTGGCAAGCGATATGACCACTGCGGCTCGTGACTCTTTGACCTTCGCGGCAGCAAAGAGCGTCTATCTCGCGGGTGATATGGGCGAGGCTCGCAATAAGCTTACAAACTATCTCTCTAATTTTGATAAAGGCTATAATCGCACCGAGGCACTCTTCTATCTGAGCGACTGCCACATGTCTCTTGGTGATAACAACTCGGCGATTAATACCATGGATGAGCTTCTGGCGCAGGGTCGCAATCAGTACACTGAGCGAGTGCTTGATGTCTATGCGCGTATGACGTTGGATATGGACTTGTTCGAGAAGTCGGCAAAGGCTTTCCGTTCGTTGTATGACGAGGCGAGCGAAAAGAGCAAGCGCGCAGAGGCATCGGAGGGCTATGTTGAGGCTACAGCCCTTACGGAGAATGGCTATGCCATCAAGACCATGTATGATGATGTTGCTACGATGACAGATGCTACCGACTGGGCAAAGCGTTATGCAAAGCTCGTGATGGCAGATGCCTTGCGTGCCGAGGGACAGGACAACAAGGCCCTCAAGTTGTATAAGGAGCTTGCCGAGAACCCAATGACGGAGGAGGGTGCCGAGGCATACTATCGTGTTGTTGAGGCTCGTTACAAGGCCAAGGATTATGAGGGTGCACAGCAGCTGGTATTCGATATGAACGAATGTGGCTCGCTGTATTGGCATGCTAAGATCTTCATCCTGTTGGGCGATACGTTTGCCAAGACCAATAACGCATTCCAGGCGCGTGCTACCTACCAGAGTATTGTCGATGGCTACTCGCCAAAGGATGATGGCATTGTGGATGAGGCAAAGGCGCGCATCAGCAAGTTGCCCAAGTAGTGTTAACCCATGAAAATGTTTTGATATGAGATATATTCCAGGAATATTTGTGGCTATTGTAATGCTCGCGGCTACCACCACGCTAAGTGCACAGGAGCATAAGCGTGTGGAGGTGACCAAGAACTACATGCACGAGGTGGCACCTGCACAGAAGATGGTTGCCCCTACAACTATCACGGATGCACCCGAGATAGAGCCCGAAATAAAGTATAACGTAAACCCCGAGACGTGGCAGATTGAGCTTGAAGACCACAACTTCAACCCAGCAACGGCAAGCTATTGGGATTATAACTACGCAGAGCCTTTATATACACGCCTTGCTGTGGGTTATCCTCTTGTGTCGGACGTGTCTGTGCGCTATGCAAAGCATAATACGCGTCTTGGCTACTTTGGCGTGGGTGTGGAGCACGATGGCGATTTCTTCCCAATGGCAAATGCCGAGGGCGTGATGCAGAGCATCGCGAATAGCTACTCTATGTCTAACCGCATCAACGTTGATGGAGGTGTTATGGCGGGTCGTCAGATGTTGTCGGCGCGTGCCGATTACGACTTCTCAATCAAGAACAGATATGCCGAGGTGACAACTCCTGATCGTCTGTTCTTCCACGATGCCAACCTCGATTTGCGCTATGGTGACGACTTTGCCGACCTGTCGCGCATCAACTTCGGTGTTGAGGCTCGTGGTGGTTACTGGAGTGGCTGTGTCCCAACTGCTGAGGGTGTAAACTATGGCGAGTTGTCGGCTGAGGCGGGCGTGAATGTCGCGCGTGACTTCCGAGGTAATATCGTTGGTGTCAATGCCGGTTTTGGCCTATGGCAGAGCGACAAGCAGACCAACTATCGTGATATGGCAGTCAATTTGGGTGTCAGCTATGCTCGTTCGTTTGGTATCATAGGTGTTGCTGCAGAGGTCGGTTATATGTTGGATAAGGTCTCTGGCCGAGCAAAGCCATCCCACTTCTTCCTTCCCGCTGTGAAGGTAGATTTCGATTTCGGCAAGGTCGGCATTATTCCATTCGTGGAGTTGCAGACAAATATCACTCATAACACCATTGAGTCGTTGTACAAGGCCAATCCATATATCGACTATATGCCTATGCAGGATGCGTTCAACACTATGGCATCAACTCGTAGCTACGACTTGCACTTCGGTATCAAGGGTTCTGACCGCGCATCGAAAGTGGCATATAGAGTCTATTTCGGTGCTAATTTCATGCGTGACCAGGTATTATGGTACGTCAATGAACTGGGTACGTTCGGCTTTACGCAGGATGATAACAACCGCTTGTTTGCAAGTGTCGAGTGTGAGTATCATCCCATTGGAAGTTTGAAGCTTGCGGCGTCGGCGCGTGCGCATCTGGACAACACAAAATCAGCATATGCTGTTTCTGACTCGAAGGTTACTGCGGGTCTCCTGGCTGAGTATCGTGTGAAGCGCTGGGTGTTTAACATCTCGGGTGACTTCCGAGGCGCACGATGCTGGTCGGGTGTTATGAATGAGGATGGCAGTGTGCCCGTAGCATTCAAGGCTCCCGCGGCATTCGACCTCAAGGCAAATATCGCCTTTAAGGTTACAAACTCCATCGAGGCATATGTCGATGGTGGAAACCTCCTCAATCAAAAGATTTATGACTTTGCTCATTACTACAATCGTGGCGTAGGCTTTATGTTGGGCGTAAAGATGGATTTTTAGACGAGTAAACTATGTCGAATAAGGAGAATAAAGAGAGTATGCGTAGTCTCTACCGCGACTGGATAGTCTCGTTGTTAAAGCGCTTGGTCAACCGACCCGAAAACATATCGAGCGTCAATGCCCTCCTGTGGGGCGTTGCGTGGCTTATCATTGGTGCTATTTTAGCGTGGCACTTCAAGTTTGTGCCCACGTCTATGATTGGCTATACCACGTCGGGATATGTGCCTTTGATATGGCAGGTTGCCATTATGCTGGTTATGTGGGTATCGTTTGGTGTGGTATATTTCGCCTTTGGCGTCATGCGCAATCGTCAGGCTGGTGTTGTGGACCTGTTTGGTCGTATGCTCTATGCCCACTGGCCCGTTACACTGTTGTTGGTGCCTGGTATGATTATGAACAGAGCAGCCTATGCTACGTTTATGAGCGATGCGAGCGTGGCATTCAAGCTATATCCATTGCAGAGCGCGGTCATGGCAATCATTGTTGTTGCGATTGCTGTTTGGGCGCTCTATTGGGGCTATGTGGCATTCAGACGTGCTACCCAGAGGAGAGGCATCGTGACACTTGTGTGCTACGTCATTGCAACTCCTTTGGCAGCCTATCTCTCACAGTTGGTGCTTGAGGCACTCCGCAAGGGGATGACATGGTAGCAAAATGGATGTATTGGAGGGAAAATATAGAGACAAAAAAAGGGTAAGCTACTTATATCGCACCGCTACAACCACATACCCTTGCTCGATTCCTCGCCTGGGGGAGTTCTGTAGGAGCTGGTCGTATAAGACTTACCCGACTGCAAATGTACAAAAAAAATGTATCTTTGCAAAAAAATATTAAAAAATGAAGAGAAAATTTTTTATTTCATTTATGTTTCTCATTGTGGCTGTGGCAGTTGTGGGAATGTTGGCATATCACAACTTTTTTAGCCCAGCCACTTCAGAACGCTTCACTTTAGTGTTGCGCAGCGATGAGAGCTATGACGAGATGGTGGCAAAGGTCAAGAAAAATATCAAATTTGACCTTGCTTTCGATATCTATGCAAAGTATATCAACCTCGATAGAGGCATCGAAGCGGGATCATATACCTTCGAAGCGGGTATGACGGTCATTCAGGTGGCTCGAACACTCAAATTTGGCAGTGACAACAGCGTCCGTCTGGTGATTAACAATGCCCGTACTCCCGAGGCTCTGGCAGGCAAGATTGCATCGCAGATCGATGCCGACTCTGTGTCTATACTCAAGGCTTTGCGCAGTGAGGAGTTGATGAAAGACTTTGGTTACGACTCTGCCGAGGCAATGTTTTCCATCTTTTTGCCCAACACATATCAGGTATATGCGGATGTTACGCCTGAGGCTTTGGTGCGCCGCATGAAGCAGGAGTCGGATAAGTTTTGGGGCTCTGAGTCTCGCATGAGTAAGCTCGAGCGTTCTGGATTGACCCCCTACGAGGCTATGGTGCTGGCATCTATTGTGCATGAGGAGACAAACGCCGAGGAGGAGATGGCGCGTGTTGCGGGCGTCTATATCAACCGCTTGCAGCGCGGTATGCTCTTGCAGGCAGACCCCACGTTGAAGTATGCTGCGGGTGACCCAACCATCAAGCGTGTGTTGGATAAGCATAAGACTATCGACTCGCCATATAATACCTATATGTATTTGGGACTACCTCCCACGCCTATTGCTATGCCCGACATGGCGGCTATCGAGGGTGTACTCAACTACGAGGAGCATAACTACCTCTACTTCTGTGCTCGCCCCGAGATGGATGGTCGTCACAACTTCGCACGCTCACTCTCGGAGCACAATCGCAATGCTGCGGCATATCATCGTGCGTTGGACAGATTGAAGATTAAGTAATACTGCGCTTATATGAATTTTAAGGATTTTTGGATGGATGTGCTGCGCTCGGCAGCTATTGTGGGTATTGTAATGGCAATCTCGCACATCTTCGAGAAACATATCATGCTCTTCAGCTGCCTCGGTCTTGGAGTATCGTCACTCATAATCTCCATTGAGGGTATTGTTGCTGCGGTGTTGTTTGTGGGTATGTTATACTATTTCACTCGCCGCTTGGCAAAGGGCTGGAATGAGAGAGTGGAGTATATGGGTCAGGTGCTCAATGTCAAGTTCTCGTATAGTCGCGCACTATCGTATGTGCTCACCGTGTCGATGCTGGCAAGTATCATTGTCGGTGTCGCAAGCACGATATATGTCGATATTGTTGGCTATGATATCTACCTTGCCGCGCAGATTGCCTACATCGAGGAGACCGTAGATTTCGTTAATGCCGCAGGTCAGATGTCGGGCAGTGAGAATTTTGTCTCTGTGAAGTCGATGGAGGATTTTGTATCACAGCTTGAGGCTTCGGAGCGCCCATCTATGTTTGCTAACATCATCTCGCTAATGTCATCATATATGTTGTATGGTGGTCTTACGGGATTGATTGTGGCAGCCGTAGCGCGCCGAAATATCAAGCAGAACGAAAGTAGTGAATATCATGAATAAGAGATTGGATATATCTGTTGTCGTGCCTCTGTACAACGAGGCGGAGTCGCTTGGCGAGCTCGTTGCCTGGATTGATAGGGTAGCACGTGAGAATAGCCTTAGCTATGAGGTCATCATGGTCAACGATGGCTCTACTGATGGCTCATGGGACGTGGTCAGGGAGTTGTCGAAGCAGTATCCCACGGTCAAAGGCATCAGTTTTATGCGTAACTACGGCAAGTCGCCAGCCCTGTATTCGGGCTTCGAAATGGCTTCGGGAGAGGTTGTATTTACGATGGATGCCGACCTTCAGGATTCGCCCGATGAGATTCCAGAGATGCGTCGCATGATATTGGAGGAGGGCTACGATCTAGTATCGGGTTGGAAGCGTAAGCGCTATGACCCAATCAGCAAGCGTTGGCCAAGCAAGTTTTTCAACTTCACGGCTCGCTTAATGTCGGGTATCCGTCTGCATGACTTCAACTGCGGACTCAAGGCCTACCGCCTGAAGGTTGTCAAGAGCATTGAGGTATATGGCGAGATGCACCGTTATATGCCCATTCTTGCAAAGCATGCAGGTTTCAAACGTATTGGCGAGAAGGTCGTTGAGCATCGTGAACGTAAGTATGGCTACTCTAAATTTGGCATCGAGCGTATGGTGAAGGGTTACCTCGACCTTATCTCCGTGACCTTCATGTCGCACTTTGGCCGTTCGCCTATGTATATCTTTGGTGGCCTTGGCACACTGATGTTTATCGCCGGTTTTCTTGCCGTTGCGTGGATTGTCTTTGAGAAGTTCGCTTTCGGTGCTCCTGTAACCAATCAGCCGCTTTTCTACTTTAGTCTGACGGCTATGGTGCTCGGTGTACAGCTGTTTATCGCAGGCTTCCTCGGTGAGCTTATCAACCGCCGTTCAAGCGATCGTAACCACTATCTTATCGATGAAAGAATTGAATAATTTAAAACACAAATAACTATGATTCAGCGTATTCAGTCACTCTATTTGCTTGTTGCAACGGCCCTTATGGCCAGCACACTCTTTTTGCCTATTGCCAATGTTGTCACCGTTACTGGCGAGACACTAACACTCACAGCCTTCTCATGGTTTGGTGGTGGCATAGGCTATGCTTGGGTCTTTGCACTTCTCTTCTGTGTAGCTACTTTGGTGCCATTCCTCACTATTTTCCTTTTCAAGAACCGTAAGCGTCAGATTGGTCTGTGCGCTGCTGAGGGTGTACTTCAGCTTGGCTCTGTATTGGTTATTGCACTCTTCTTCTGGATGATTATCCCCGATATCTTCCCAGCAAATGCAATCCTTGGCAAGAGCTTTGGCTGGGCTGCCATCATGCCTGTAATCGCACTTATCCCCACTTTCCTTGCGGGTCGTGCTATCTTTAAGGATGAGGTGCTTGTGCGCTCACTCGACCGTATTCGTTAATCGCTATCGGGTTGTCTATGATTAGTTTTGAAACAAAGATACGTGTTGAGTATCACCACACCGACCAAATGGGTATTGTGCACCACTCGAACTACATCAAGTTTTTCGAGGTGGCACGCACGGAGTGGTTGCGTGCTATGGGTGTTACCTATGCCGAGATGGAGCGTCGTGGCGTGATGATGCCTATCGTGGATGTGAGCATCAAGTATCGTAAGCCAGCATATTACGATGAGCTTATCTCGGTAACGGCCTATGTTGACGAGTTGCCTATGGCGCGTATGAACTTCAGATATGAGGTGCGCGGAGAGGATGGTCGTGATATCGCTTCGGGTACCACAACTCTCGGTTTCATTGATAGCCAGACACGTCGCCCCCAGCGTGCGCCACAGTGGCTCTTGGATGTTATTAAACTGTAATTGCAGATGAGTAAGATTGCTGACTATTTGCGCCTGGTTAAATTCTCGCATACTATTTTCGCCATGCCATTCGCGCTACTGTCGTTCACCTATGCGTGGATGACTGCAGAGCACAATTCGGTGTTGTGGGTGGTGCTCTTGCAGGTTGTTGCCTGCATGGTCTTTGCCCGCAATGTCGCCATGGGCTTCAACCGCTGGGCAGACCGTAAGATAGATGCCGAGAACCCCCGTACGGCAAATCGTGAGATTCCTGCGGGTGTCATCTCGTCGCGTGGTGCTGTTGTCTTTATCATCATCAATGCACTACTCTTTGTTGCTACGACCATTACGATTAACCCCTTGTGCGCATGGCTCTCGCCCGTAGCACTCTTCGTGGTGATGTTCTATAGCTACTGTAAGCGCTTCACCGCTATGGCGCATATCGTGTTGGGTATCTCCCTCGGTATAGCCCCTGTGGGTGCATATATGGCTGTTACGGGCTCGGCAGTTACGGAGTGCTGGCTCCTGGCGGTAGTGGTTATGACCTGGTGCGCAGGCTTTGACATCATCTACGCCTTGCAGGATGCTGAGTTCGACCGTAAGCGTGGTCTGCACTCTATTCCATCGCGTTTCTCAGCTACTACATCGCTTGTTATCAGTGCATTGCTACATTTGGTTAGTGTAGCCGTATTGTTGCTCTTTGCCATGTCGCAGCCTCAAACATGGCTATTATATGTGGGTTGCGCAATATTTGCCACAATACTTGCTATGGAGCACTATCTCGTCACACCTACCAAGCAACGCAATATCGGTATTGCCTTTGGCACGTTCAACGCTCTGGCGAGCATGTCGTTGGCTGTGTGTCTTATTGCAAACCTCTTGATTTATAGCTAGTATGTGGGTTGGTGCGGCGCTTATGTCAGCTCTGCTTCTTGGTTGCTACGATGTTGCTAAGAAGCGCTCGCTCGCAGGCAACGCGGTCATCCCCGTGCTGCTACTCAATACGCTCTTCTCGTCGCTCCTGCTGTTGCCCTATATCCTCGATGCACACCTCGATTTCGGGTGGTTCGGTGTTAAGTTCTTGCAGGAGGACTATGGCTACGACATTGGCATCAGGGAGCATCTTCTTGTGGCGCTTAAGGCCGCCATCACGCTCTCGTCGTGGTTGTGTGGCTACTACGCCATCAAGCACCTTCCGCTCACCATCGTGGGCCCTGTGAATGCCACGCGCCCCGTTGTCGTATTGCTGGGTGCTATCTTGCTCTTTGGCGAAGAGCTTAACCTTTGGCAGTGGGGTGGTGTGTGCCTCACCATCGTGTCGCTATACCTCTTGAGCCGCGTGGGAAGCAGGGAGAGTATCGACTTCCGCAGAAACCGCCATGTGTGGGCACTCTTTGCCGCTATGCTGCTTGGCGCAGTCAGTGGGCTCTACGATAAGTTCCTTATATCGAGGTGCGATATCGGCCCTATCTTCGTTCAGAGTTGGTTTGGTATCTACCAGTTCGCCATAATGTGCGTTATATGTGTCGCTATATGGCTGCCACGCCGTGCTGTGGAGCCCTTCCATTGGCGCTGGACAATACCTCTTATCTCGCTATTTGTCACCGTTGCCGATTTCTGCTACTATCATGCCCTCGACGATGCTGATAGCATGATTGCAGTTGTCTCTATGATACGCCGTTCGTCGGTTATTGTCACCTTCCTTTGCGGCGCGTTGCTCTTTGGCGAGCGCAACCTCAAGGCCAAGGCCCTCGACCTTTTGCTAATCTTGGTCGGCATGGTTCTGTTATGTATTGGTAGCGTATAATTGTCACGCATAAATGTATTGTGAGTCTCCTTTTCGGGGACTCCTTTTTTTGCATCATGCGTCACGATTTCGTAACAATAAATTAATAGCATTGTCGTGACCATGAAACATCGTTGCCCTATTTTTGCAGCGTGAAAAAAGGATTAAACGAGATTAACTAATTTGAATGAACTTATGAGTAAGAGACTGACAATTGCGCTTGTGGCACACGACGCCATGAAGCACGACCTCGCGGAGTGGGTCGCATGGAACTGGGAGAAGCTCCTCGCACACCGCCTTATATGCACCGGTACAACGGGACGTATCGTAGCCGAGACACTCATGGTGCGCAGATCCAAGAATGCGGCACACTCACACTTCGACATCACGATGCTAAAGTCTGGACCTTTGGGTGGTGATCAGCAGCTCGGAGCGATGATTGCAAACGGCGAGATAGATATGCTCATCTTCTTCTGGGACCCTATGTCTGCGCAGCCACACGATGTTGACGTTAAGGCTTTGTTGCGCCTCGCGACGCTCTACAACGTGCCAACAGCGATAAATCGTTCAACAGCCGACTTCATGATATCGTCAACGCTGATGGTAGATGCTGAGTATAAGCCCGTGGTGCGAGACTATACATCATATATCGAGCGCACAGTAAAGTAGAAGGCTGAATAAAAAGCCTATTTTGTCGTTACGCTCGCCCTTAAAATGCTCATTTACGCCATAGTAAACTCCGCTTTTTCGGGCTTCGCAAGCCTAAAACTACATCTTTTTATTCAACCTTACAAAAAAAGGATAACTAAATTGCTTTTAGTTACCCCTTTACTTTTACTCCTCCTTCTCCTGCTCCTTTTCCGCGCGACGCTTGTTGTTTATTGACATTAGCTTGCGGATCGATTGTTGCAACTGCTTGGGGTCGATATTGCGCTTGATGACCGAGTCGTGCGCCAACGATATGCCACCAGTCTCCTCCGACACGGCAATAATAATAGCATCAGAGACCTCGCTCATGCCCAATGCCGCGCGGTGACGCATGCCATAGGCCTTGGGAACCTCCTGCTGCGTTGAGGGAAGCACACATTTTGCTGCTACCACTCTGTCGCCGCTGATGACCATGCCACCATCGTGAAGAGGTGCATTCTTGAAGAATACGTTCTGAATAAGTGCCGATGATACCTTGGCGTCGATGGCAATGCCGCTCTCCTCGACAATACCAAGGTCGTTAGACTGCTTGATGATAATAAGCGCACCTACCTTCTGCTCGCCCATCTCCTGACATGCCTCGACAATGGGGCGAAGGTCAATCTCCTTTGCGCTCTTGCGGTGGCGGAAGTCGAAGATGCGTGTGAGCCACTCGAAGCGCTGACGCTGACGACCGATAGCCTGCAAGAAGTGGCGTATCTCGGGCTGGAAGATGATGAGAATGGCAAGTACACCCACTGAGATAATCTGTCCCAGGATTGTTGAGAATAGCACAAGGTTGAATGTCTTGACCAATATCCACACGAGGTAGATGAAGAAGATGCCCACCATGATATATGGTGCGCTTGTACCCCTCATGGCGCGGTAGAGGCCATAGAAGAGTGATGCGACAAGAAATATATCAATTAGATCGACGAACGTAAACGGTATAAATCCCATAACAGATTGCTCGGTTACATTAATATTAAATTACGGTGCGAAAGTAGTTAAAAAAATGCCGATTTGCAAGTGCAAATCGGCAAAATATCGTTTTATCGCTTAATGAATGGAGATTAACTACTCCAACTCACCTGCCTCGTAGAGCTCGTCAACCTTCTTCAACACAAGGCTTGAGATGTTGAGGCTTGGGTCTGCATCGATAACTGTCATGCCGTCAACAATCATCTTATAACGCTTGTCTGCGTTGATGTCGGCAATAGCCTCGCGAACAAGAGCGTTAAAGCGGTTCATGATAACCATCTGCTCCTCAGCCAATGCCTGCTCCTCCTTTGCGAGCTCCTCGCCCTCTTTCTGTGCAGATGTCTGCAATGTGTTGAGGCGTGACTGGATTGACTGCTCCTTGCTTGCGAGCTCCTCGCCCTTCTTCTGAGCATTTAGGGTTGTGATAAGACCCTTCTCGTAGTCCTGCTGAAGCTTTACAGCCTCGTTCTGAAGCTTGTTGTACTCTGCTGCGAGGTTCTGCTCCTTCTTAGCCCATGACTCCTGAGCTGTTGCAGCCTTCTGCTGGAATGACTGAACCTTTGTCTGGAGTGCTGTGCCCTCTGTTGCGTAGAGCTTACTCTGGTTCAATACTGAGTCGAGGTGTACATATACCACGTCGCCGCTTGCCACACACTCAACTGTACGCACATCGGTAACATCGCTTGTTGTAACCTCACCACTCTTCTGCTGTGCCTTCTCTGCGTCGCTGCATGCACCAAGCATTGCAACTGCCATCAAGGCAAATAAAAGACTCTTTTTCATAGTTTTTATACTCTTTATTAGTTAATTTTCAAATTCAAAATACAAAGGTAAGAAAAAAATATTTACTTTTGTAAAATTTTTAGAATAATTTAGTGATAATCTACAGCAATATGTACGAATATATATCTGGTAAGTTAGCCGAGGTGACACCAACTTATGCTATTGTCGAGGCAGCGGGTGTGGGCTACTTCATACATATCTCGCTCAAAACCTATTCCGAGATTGAACACTGCGCCGAGGCGCGACTCTATGTTCACTTCATCGTGCGCGAGGATCAGCAGACGCTCTTTGGCTTCTCCACGAAGATTGAACGCGAGTTGTTCCGCAGGCTTATCAGCGTATCGGGCGTTGGTGGCAATACGGCAAGAATGATACTCTCTACCTATACGGTACACGAGTTGCAGAATATCATCGCTACGGAGAATGCGGTGCTGCTGAAGAATGTTAAGGGCTTGGGACTCAAGACGGCACAGAAGATTATTGTGGAACTTTCGGGTAAAATGCTGGAACTTGGTGCTGACGTTATGGAGAACAGTGTTGCAGCTGCTCCAACCAATAGTGCGGCATACGACGAGGCGCTCGCAGCATTGCAGATGCTCGGCTTCCAAAAGGCGGCTTCGGAGAAGGTGCTCAAGTCTCTGTTCAAGGATAATCCTTCGATCATTGTTGAGGAGGCAGTGCGCGCTGCACTTAAGCATTTGTAGGTGTGTGACTCCCTATTTGTGCTTTTTTCTTCGAAAAAATAGGGGTGTAACAAAATATTTATTACATTTGCACGATTATATGAATATGAAAGCGTTTCGTCAAACACTATATCTTTTTGCTGTGGCACTATTTGCCACGGCTTTTGTCGCGTGCAGCAATGATAACGACTCTGTGCTTACATCGCAGCAGGACAACATAAGTCGTTACCTCACCACGTCGCATCAGCCTAAGCTCATCCCCGAGGCGGAGATACCAAACTCACTGGATAATGAACCTCAGTTCTACACAAATTGGGGCTTGGATATCTATCGCTATATCGCCACATATTATGCCGAGGGACGCGAGGATAAGGCAGTTGTTGAGCGCGGCAGCCAGATTGCCATAACCTATAAGGCATACATCTTCAACGGAAGCAAGCCCTCAAATGAGAACCTCTATGCTACGAACGATGCCGCTGCGATAGCGGAGTTGGAGGCGGCGGGTCTCAATACATCGTACGAGTGGACCACAGAGCCTATGGTGGTGACTTTGGGTCGTGGTGAGATTTTGCCAGGTCTCGAGACCGCACTTGTCGGCTGCTCGGAGGGTGACTCGGTTGAGATATACCTCACCTACAATGTTGCGTATGGCAAGCACTATGTGGGCTTTGTCCCAGCCAAGTCATCTGTGGTGTGGCTTATTGATATTAACAGCGTATTATAACCGAAAAACAAGGATATTAAGAGTATATGAATAGATTATTTGTCGCATTAGCCTCTCTCTGTGCCGTTGCCGTTGTGGCGGTGTCGTGCATCAAGGAGCCTACGATGAGTTTTGATGATATCGAGCAGCGTTCTCTTAAGGCATGGATTGAGAAATACCGAGAGGATCTCGCTGATAACTATCAGGAGGATGGTGGTTACTATGTTGAGGTGCTCGACCCAGGATGTGCTGATTCTATGGCAATCACAGGCAAGGATGTGTGGCTGTGGTACGATTTCACGGGCCGTGACCTTGAGGGTAACATCTGCGAGACACGCGACTGGAAGCTTGCCAAGCAGCTCAATACATACAATATCCGTACACACTACGTACCCTCTTTCCGCTTTAGCGGTAAGGAGTCAACAACGATGATGGAGGGTACCTACCTCGCAACGTTCAATAAACTCAACATCGACGGCGAGGAGTTTGAGGTGCGCTATGGCACAAAGTTGCGTCTCTATATGCCATCTTCGATAGTCGCTACTTTGAATGCTGATGGTGGCTATGAGGGACAGTACGCATTGGATGAGGGTAAGCCAATGGTCGTTGATATGCACATCTATGGTCATGTTGCCAACCCTGTTGCTTATGAGGGTAATCGCGTGGAGGCTTTTGCTAAGGCCAATGGTGGTCTCTGCTCGGAGCATAAGACAGTAAAGACGGAGGAGGACGAGCAGACCAAGGCGCGACGTCGTCGTATGTCTACGCGTGCCGATGAGGGCGAAAATAAGGATGAGGTGGTGGATACACGCCCCCTGGAGTTCTACGATGGTCGCTGGCATCAGCCCGTAGATACGCTTGAGCATCTGTTGGTAAACTATGCATACTCACCTGCGCGTCAGTCGTTCAACTTTAACGCTGTGGGTACCGATACGATGATGTATGAGAATAGTTATGAGGATGTGTCGGAGAATATCTACGCTGCGGGCGACATCTACTCGCAGAGCGATATCAACAGCCGTATCGATGCTGCACTTGTAGAGCGTTTTGGCGCAGGTATCACCTACGACGAGGTGCTTGAGGCTGATTCTCTCAAGACCAAGGGTTCAGCATACGTGTGGTATGTTGGTCGTTTCCTCGATGGCTTTGTATTCGATACAAATATTGACGAGGTTAAGGAGATTGTCTTTGGTAAGGTGGATTCTAAGGGTGAGTCACTTGTGTTTAATACTGCTGATCCCTTGGAGAACGACTATATCCTGGCATGGAACTACGCTATACCTACGCTGCGTCGCGGTCAGTGGGCTACAATCCTCACAGTATCGACCTATGCGTATGGTCTGGAGGGTCAGACAGGCTCGACAACCTCTACTACGACAAACAGCAATCAGGCATACTACGACTATGCAAACTACTATAACTACATGAACTACATGAATAGCTACTATGGCTATGGTTATGGTAATATGTATAACAATGGTTACTATGGCTACAATCCCTACTACTATGGTTACATGCCTCCCGTTAGCGGAGATAACACATCGATCACTGTAACCTCTACCTCTACCGAAATACAGGCCTACACTCCACTAATCTTCCAGGTCTATATCTCGAAGTAGAGACTCTTGTAGTAGCATAATATCATAGGGCGATGGACCAACCAAAATTGGAACGTCTGTTGAAGCTGATGAAGCTGATGACGGGCAACGTGAACTATACTGTCGAGGATCTCGCTGAGCGCCTCGACACGTCGTATCGCTCCATCTATCGCTATATCGAGACATTCAAGCGCGCGGGTTTCGTGGTGCATAAGTTGGATGGTGGTGTCTATAAATTGGGTAAGGAGAGCCGCTACTTCAAGGATATATCGCAGCTTGTTCATTTCACCGACGAGGAGGCCCATATTGTCAATCAGCTTATCGTGGGTCTTGATGACAACAATACACTAAAGCAGAATTTGCGTCGCAAGCTTACGACTGTGTATAACTGCACATCTATGGCTTCAAGTATCGTCAAGGGCCGTAATGCGCAGAATGTAAACCGCCTGCAGGAGGCTATTGAGAACCGATGTCAGGTTGAGTTGGTTGACTATGCATCGTCGCATGCGGGCGTTGCACGCAATAGGGTAGTAGAGCCGTTTGGCTTTACTACGAACTATGTACAGGTGTGGTGTTACGAGCCCGAGAGCTCAATGAACAAACTCTTCAAGGTGGCGCGTATAGGCTCTGTTGAGCTGCTCGATCAGGAGTGGCAATATGCCGATCGCCACGATAGAGGCTTCATTGATGTATTCCGTATGACGGGCTTCGAGCAGCATCGCGTATGCTTGAAGTTTGGTATGCTTGCCCGTAACCTGCTTATCGAGGAGTATCCACTTTCGGAGCGTGATATCACGTCTGTGGATGATGGCTCCTGGATGCTTGATACGCAAGTATGCAACTATAAGGGTGTTGGCCGCTTTGTTATGGGTCTGCTTGACGATGTGGAGATTGTTGATAGTCCCGAGTTCGATGCCTACATCCGCACTCTCATCGAGAGATATACTTCCCGAAAATAATTAAATCATTCCCTTTATATATTTGAAGAGCTTATATGGCATATATCTGAATGGCAGGTCTATCCATGTAGGTGTGTTTAGCGTTGCGCGACGGTGTGAGAAGGCGTATAGCGAGTCACGACCGTGGTAGCGCCCCATGCCCGAGTTGCCCACGCCACCAAAAGGCATGCGCTCGTTGGCGATGTGCATGATGACATCGTTGATGCACGCACCGCCCGATGAGGTGTGCTCCACAACTTGTTTCGCCACTCCATCCTCTGCAAATACATATAATGCAAGCGGCTTCTCGCGCTTGTTGATAAAGCCTATTGCCTCATCAACACTCTCAATCTCAATTATTGGAAGCACCGGGCCGAATATCTCCTCGCGCATTACGGCACTATCCGCTGATACATTGTCCAGCAGTGTTGGTTCTATATACCTGTCCGCCGCATCTGTCCTGCCACCATAGCGCACCACGCCATCGTTGAGGTAGCCTTTCACACGCTCAAAGGCCTTTGCCGATACCATGCGAACGTAGTGCTTGCTCTGTTGTGCATCCTCACCATGCAGCTCAACTACGGCATGCTTGAATGCCTCGATAAACTGCTCCTTTACCTCGCGGTGGATAAGCAGATAGTCGGGTGCAATACATGTCTGACCCGCATTAAGGGTCTTGCCCCACGCTATGCGCTTTGCCGCAACAGCAATGTTGGCACTCCTATCCACAACCACGGGACTCTTTCCGCCCAACTCCAGAACTACGGGCGTAAGGTTCTCGGCCGCAGCACGCATAACCACACGACCGAGGTCGGGCGAACCGGTGAAGAAGATTATGTCGTAACGCTCCTTGAGCAGTGCGCTATTTACGTCGCGATGTCCCTGCACCACAGCTATATACTCCTCGCTGAAACACTCTTTAATAAGCCTCTCCAATGCTGATGCCACGTTTGGAACATAGGGCGATGGCTTAAGCACTGCGGTGCATCCCGCGGCTATTGCTCCAATAAGAGGATTGAGGAGTAACTGCACGGGGTAGTTCCATGGTGCGATGATAAGCGCCACGCCCAGTGGTTCTGTTATAATAGCACTTTTTGACGGCTTTAGCTTGAGCGGCGTCTTCTTCTTCGATGGCGCTGCCCAGCGAGGTAGGTTCTTGAGGAAGTTGTCAATCTCGCCAAGTATGATGCTTATCTCGGTGAGGTATGCCTCCTCGTAGCTCTTGTGCAGGTCGAGGTATAGCGCATCGGTGAGGCTCTGCTCATGCTTCACGATTGCTGAGCGTAGCTTGCGTAGCATCTCCATGCGGTAGTCGATGGGGAGTGTGGCGTGTGTGGCGAAAAAGTCGCGCTGCGCTGCCACGATGCTTGGTATGCGATTGACAATGTTTTCCATAGACAAAGAAAGGGGGCTGGATGCCCCCTATGGTTTTAGATAATGTTAAAGGCGATCTCCATCATGTTGGTGAATGATGTCTGACGCTCCTCTGCCGAGCAGGCTGTGCCGTGAACGAGAGAGTCCGAGATTGTGCATATACAGAGTGCACTCTTACCTGCACGCGCAGCGTTCATGTAGAGGGCTGTAGCCTCCATCTCCACTGCCATTACGCCCATCTTCTGCCACTGCTTCCAGCTCTCTGCGTCATCACCATAGAATACGTCGCTCGCCAAGACATTACCCACTTTGTAGTCTATGCCGAGCTCCTCAGCCTTCTGGGCTGCTGCACGCAAAAGTTCGAAGTCGGCAATAGGGGCGAATGTGCCAGGAAGGTTGAACTGAGCACCATAGTTTGAGTCGGTGCAAGAGCCCATAGCGAATACTACGTCACCGAGTTTGAGGTTGGGATCGTAGGCACCTGCCGAACCACAACGGATGATGCGCTTCACGTCGTAGAAGTTGAAGAGCTCGTAGGTGTAGATGCCGATTGATGGGATACCCATACCGTGACCCTGCACCGAAACACGCTTGCCCTTGTATGTACCGGTGTAGCCGAGCATGCCACGCACACTGTTGTACTGAACGGGGTTCTCCAAGAAGTTTTCTGCCATGAACTTAGCGCGCAATGGGTCGCCAGCCATGATTACCTTGTCGGCGATTTCGCCATATTGTGCTCCAATGTGGGGTGTAGGTACCTTTCCTGCCATAGTTTTATCGTTTTTAAGTTTATGTCATGTGATAAATATCCTAACAAAATTAATACAAATCTTTATAAACACAAAGCGCATGAACGAAAAAAACACACCGAGGCCATATATCCCAAAATTTTTCGTATCTTTACGCGATTTATATATATGCTTAATAAAATGGCGAGACCAAAGAAAAATAGCGATAGTGCGGAGAGCACAACAACAAAGGAGAAGAAGTATGTTGAGACTCCGTTGATGAAGCAATACTACCAGATCAAGGCTATTCACCCCGATGCGATACTTCTTTTTCGCGTTGGCGACTTCTATGAGACCTTCGGTGAGGATGCCATCAAGGCGAGTGGTATTCTAGGCATTACGCTCACACGTCGTGCCAATGGTGCTGCGTCGTATGTCGAGTTGGCAGGTTTCCCGTACCATGCACTGGATAACTACATGCCCAAGTTGGTGCGTGCCGGAGAGCGCGTGGCAATATGCGAGCAGCTTGAGGACCCAAAGTTGGTCAAGGGTCTCGTAAGGCGTGGCGTGGTGGAGATGGTGACCCCAGGTATCGTAATGGGTGAGAACCTCGTTGCGGGTAAGGAGAACACATTCCTCGCATCTGTCTATTTCTCAAAGAGCACCACGGGTATCGCCTTCCTCGACCTCTCAACGGGTGAGTTCTACGTTGCCGAGGGTGAGGATACATACATTGATAAACTTATTTCCAACCTTCAGCCCCGCGAGATTGTCTTTCAGCGTGGCATGGAGGAGCGTTTCAACGATACGTTCGGCTCGAAGCACTACACCTATCGTCTCGATGAGTGGGTATTCTCCGAGTCGGTCAATCGCGATAAGCTCACCAAGCAGCTTGGCGTGCAGTCGCTTAAGGGTTTCGGCATTGAGGGCATGAGCGCGGGTATCTCTGCCGCAGGAGCCATCCTCTACTATCTGGAGTTCACGGAGCATAAGCAGACGGCACACATATCCTCTATCTCGCGCATCGAGCGTGGTGACTCGGTATGGATTGACCGCTTTACCATCCGCAACCTTGAACTCTTTAACTCGAATAGCTCAGTTGCGCGTTGCAGCTTTGTTGACACCATCGACCGCACGCTTACGCCTATGGGTGGCCGACAGCTTAAGCGCTGGGTGGCGATGCCGCTTATGGATACGAAGAAGATCGCTCAGCGTCAGGATGTTGTGGAAGCATTTGTCAAGGATGCCGATTTTGCGCACTCTATGCGTGAGCATGTGGCACTCATTGGTGATCTCGAGCGCTTTGCATCACGCATTGCTACGGAGCGCATTACGCCTCGCGAACTTATACAGCTGAAGCACTCGTTGCGTGCCATAGAGATGGTCAAGGCTATGATGGAGTCAACGGATAACGATGCTATGCTCGCACTTGCCGAGAGACTCGACACGCTTACCGACGTGGTCAAACGCCTCGATAGCGATATATATCCCGATCCCGAGACCAATCAGATACAGAAGGGTGGCATCATCGCCTCTGGCGTGAGCACCGAGCTTGATGAGTTGCGCCGCATAGCCCTTCATGGCAAGGATTATCTGCGCTCGTTGCAGGAGCGCGAAAGCGAGCGTACGGGAATCCCATCATTAAAGGTAGCGTTCAACAATGTCTTTGGCTACTACATCGAGGTGCGTAATACGCATAAGGATAAGGTTCCCGAGGGGTGGATACGCAAGCAGACGCTGACAGATGCCGAGCGTTACATCACCGAGGAGTTGAAAGAGTATGAGGAGAAGATTATGGGTGCGGAGCAGCGTATTCTTCAGATCGAGGCTACGCTATATGCCGAGCTCGTTGCCTTCATAGCGCGTTATATCGTTCCATTGCAGCGCAATGCCCAGGCGATAGCCTATGTTGATTGCTTGCAGTCGTTGGCACGCATCGCCACCGAACGACGCTATGTGCGCCCTGTGGTGGATGACTCCGATGTGATTGATATTACGGATGGTCGTCATCCCGTTATAGAGACCCTTATGGCAATAGGTGAGGAGTATGTGCCTAATAGTGTGAAGCTCGATACTACCGACCAGCAAATCATCGTTATCACAGGTCCAAACATGTCGGGTAAGTCGGCGCTCCTGCGCCAGACGGCTCTCATCGTCCTTATGGCTCAGATGGGCTCATTTGTCCCTGCAAAGGCTGCGCGTATAGGTGTTGTAGATAAGATATTCACGCGTGTAGGTGCGTCGGACAACCTCGCCGAGGGTGAGTCTACATTTATGGTCGAGATGTTGGAGTCGGCGAGCATCCTGAACAATATCTCGCCTCGCTCACTCGTGCTGCTCGATGAGATTGGTCGTGGTACGAGCACCTATGATGGTATCTCTATTGCGTGGGCGATGGTCGAGTATCTACATAACAATGGTCAGGGTGCGGCAAAGACGCTCTTTGCTACGCACTACCACGAGTTGAACGAGATTGAGAATATGCTACCACGTGTGAAAAACTACCACGTTACAGTCAAGGAGGTGGACAATAACATTGTCTTTTTGCGTAAGCTTGTGCGTGGTGGTACGGAGCACTCGTTTGGTATTCACGTAGCACGCATGGCGGGCATGCCACGCTCCATTGTTACACGTGCCGAGGCCATACTTTCGAACCTTGAGAAGGTCTATGGCTCGGGAGAGATTGTCCCCAGTGGCGCGGTCAGCCAGCGTGGTAAGAAGCGTGCGGTGGCAGCATCGGCAATCGAGACGAAGGATAACATACAACTATCAATGTTCCAGCTTGATGATCCTGTGCTTGTTGCCATTCGTGATCAGATAAAGGGCCTCGATATTAACTCTTTGACACCACTCGAGGCGCTAAACAAGCTCAACGAGATTAAGCGTATTACGGGATTGTAGCCCATATTTTTGTGTGCTTCAAGTATAATATTCCCCCCCCCTTAAATTAAATTACCCCCAAAAGTTTCTAAAACCTTTGGGGGTAATTTATATGTCTATCCAATCCAACCTCTATTTGCTTGATGAGTGCATTGTCTTTTGTTTTCTGTTATGCCGGACAAACGGTGGGGATTACCCCTTTTGCGACTTCTTATCTATTGCTTTGCCAATAGTTGGTCGGGTGTAAGGCGTACTACTTTACCATCTCGCATGACTACGAGGTCTCCATTATCTTTGCGTGTGCGCTCGATAAGGCGACGCTGGGCAAGAAGAATGCCTGCGTCAATTCGTTCTTGAAGTTCTCTTATCTCAAACTCACTCATAGCTCAATATCTTTTGGTAGGCTAACGGATCTACAACCTCTTTTATTTCACTCTTTGTGCCATAAGCAATTTTTCTTACGCCCTCAGCTGTGGAATTGTCGTATATTACCCAATAGTCACAGATGGGGATGTAGAGTGATGTGAGGTTGCGCATGCTGCTCTCATAGCGTCGGCAAATGGTGTTCGTAGGTATATTGTGACCTCCGAGGCTTACACGCTTTGCCACACGTTCGATAGCCTGCTCGGGCGTTGGTAGCCAGAAGTAGAGGAGCGATACGAAGTATCCACGCTCATGTGCGCGTTCAATGAACTTCTGATATGTGCGAGTTGAAAGTGTAGTCTCGAAAGCGAAATCGGAGCCATCCTCGAGGAGGTCGTTGATGCGGCGCAACATGAGGCGTCCAGCCTCGATCGCCATACTGTCGGGGTTGAATGGTGATAGTCCGCGTGCAATCTCGTCGGCATTCACAAACTCGTGACAGTGCAACAACTCTGGCAACATCGTATATGATGCTGTGGTCTTGCCAGCACCATTACAACCAGCTATGATATAGAGCTTCTGCATAATAAAAACTGTTCTCTACGCAAATATACAATTTTTCATTGTAAATGCCAAATATATGCCTACATTTTAAACATATCGCCCCAAATGTTGCGACGATAGCAAAAAAAATGAGGTGCCCGACATCTAATTGGGCACCTCATGTGACATATCCTGACGGTTTAGAACAGGTAGCCGGTGTTGATGTAGAAGGCACCCTTGCCATCCTGCTTGCGAAGCTCGCCAACGGGAAGACCATACTCGAATGCCACGATGAAGTTCTGGTTCATGATGAAGCGCAAGCCACCACCAACAGTAATATGTGGAAGGTCGCGACCCTGACCCTTGGCCATGTACTCATCATAGTCGGCACGATACTTCTCATCGCCCTTGAATGTCATGTCGTAGTTCTTGGTTACCATAGTACCATCCGAGAATGCGCTCAAGCCGAATGCAATGTTCTGCTTCCAGAGTGTGAACGACACGAAACGCCAGCGTAGCTCCACGTTGTATGATGCTACGTCGAGACCCTGAACGCGGTTACGCATAATACCGCGGATTGTGCGGTAGCCACCCATGCCATCGCGGTCGTAGCTCTGACCCACGGTAGTGATATATGGCAATACGTAGTATGGTGCGTGGTTGCCGAAAGTACCCTCATAGTTCAAACGATAAGCAAATGTAAGGATGTCGTTCTTTACGATAGGCACATAGTGGCGGAAGGTTGCTGAGTAGCGGTAGTATGGGTTGGTTGTGCCCAACCACTTTGGAGCAAGCATCATGTGAGCCTCTGCCCAGATACCACGTGAGGGAGCACCCTCCTTATCGCGTGTGTCGAACAGCAAACCGAGACGTACGGTGCTGTTGATACCTCCCCAGGCCTCCTCCTCAGAGATGATGCCCCACTGGCGATACAAATCGAAAATGGTTGGCTCATCAGCAGGAAATATCTTCTCATCTGCCTTATTCTTATTGATCTTTTCGAGGTTGAGTGCACCCTGGTTCTTGTAACCCTGCTTGAAGTAGCTTAGGTGGTAGCCAGCCTCCCAGAAGAGCTTCTTATCCCAGATGTTGCCCACGAAGTCGCTCTTGAAGAGTACTGCAAGGCGGTTAACACGATACTTGGGTGTGTAGATGTAGTTGTCGAGGTTTGTCTTGTCCTTACCCAATGCTACGCGCTCATGGTCGTAGTAAGACATATAACCATTGAAGCCATAGAAGTCCATAGCCTTATCGTTGAAGATAGTCAAGGCAGTAGACCAACGTACTCCGGGAATAAGAAAACGGTTGTCATACGATACTACGAACTGCTGTGAACCCTTTGTGAAGAACGATGCCTCGAAGTACCATTGCTGGCGTGTATTCGGATAGGTTGAGCCGTCGCCAAAGTCATAAATGTTGAGCAGTGCTCCGAGCTGGAAGCCCTTATCTGCATCGAAAGCAACAGCTGGGAGTGGACCATAGTTGTAGCCAGTCTTTACAATCTCCTTCTTTGTTGAACTTTCGTTGTTTAGATCTTGTTTCGCTGTTTGATCATTTGTCTGGGCATATAGGTTTATCGACATAAACATGGCGATAACCAACGTGGTAAGTCTCTTAATCATAGTTATTTGTTTTGGATGAATAGAGTTCTTATCTTTGAATACTTATCTCGTAATGACCTGTTGCACTGCAATCTGATGTCGGATCTGAGAAGTCGCAAAAAGCGCCATGTCTCCTGTGCTATGATAGGTGCTGGCAGGAGTGCCAATGTGATGGGCAATGCCCACTGCCATGGCAGGAACGCATAGGCTATTGCTGCGTAGATAATCATCAAGATAGGCCACATGACAAGGTTTATTACGAAGCGTATCGAGTTGCGGAACGCATGGTCCTTGATGCGTGTAAAGATGAACTTTACAACTGCAACCATAGGCAACGTAAGGATAGAGGCTGGAATGGTGTAGGGCAACTTTATAATAAAGAAGAGCATCTGCATGAGGCGCGATGCAAGACCATTCTTTGCCGATACGGAGTTAAGGCTGATAGACTGTGATGTACGCTCCTCGAATGCCTCCTTACCCAACTTCAGCAGCTCAGCAGCAACCTCGGGTTTTGACTCCTTAAGACGCATAACCTCGCGTATTGTTCGGTTGTTAGCCTCGAAGTGAGCATCCATGCCGCGGAGACGCTTGCCATCAACCACAAACTTGCAGTTTTTGGTTTGGTGCTTAACCAGCGTCGCGCAAATCTCGTACATTGCCTCGTAGTCCTCGTCATTGGGTATGTAGAATATCGAGTTGTGTATGCGCTCGGTTAACAACTCACGAATGGCGGTCATCTGCTCGGCAGGTGTCAGGTTGCTATGCTCCTTGATGAAATTGCCAACATTGATAGGTTCGCCAATCTGAACGCGTGCCGTAGAGCGGAAACGGAAGAAACTGCCGTAGCGGATACCTACGGGCACGATGTACAATGGCATGTCGGGCATAAGCTCCTGCGCCTGAAATGCAATGCGGAAGATACCCTTTGCCAGTGGCAACGATGAAAACTTGGCCTGGTGTGTGCCCTCAGGGAAGATGCAGAATGGCACGCGGTCACGCAATACGTCAACAGCACGCTCAATAGTCTCGTTGTTCTTCTTGACCTCCTCAATGCCATCGCGCATACGCATGATAGGCATAATCTTGAGCCACTTCAATATCTTGGCAATCTTGGGGTTACGGAAGATGTCAGCACGAGCTACGAAGACCTTTGGGCTGTGATCCATACCAAGAACTACCATTGCATCCATAAGGGCATTGGTGTGGTTGGGAGCGAGAATGATGGCTCCATCTTTGGGTATAAACTCTCTGCCAACGTACTTAATTCTTCGGTATGATAGTTTCATTACGATATCTACATAGTAGCGCAGAAAATCGTACATGAAGTCATAGTCCTGAACCTTTTTCTCTTTTGCCATAGCTTATCCGAGTTTGGTGCGACGGAAGATATTTGCGGTAATAAGGCCCGAGATGATGTGCCATACGCCCCAAATTGCAGTGATAAACACCATACCGCCGTTGTTGCTCCATATTGCAGGGTCAAAGATGTTCTCGTTGAAGAGAAGGATTAGTCCAAGTCCAGAGTTCTGAATACCCACCTCGATAGTCATAGAGCGACGATCCTTGCGTGGAAGGCGGAAGAGTGTGGCACCACCATAGCCTGTGCTGAGTGCAGTAATGTTGTGAGCGATAACCACGACAAAGGCAAATACAATAGCAAGGAAAATATCCATGCCATTAACTGCTGTGTTGTCACCAAGTGAGGTTACAACCTTTGTAAACGATACTGCTACCATGCCCATGAAGAGAATGATTGAGAGTATCTGCGAAGGTTTCATCAGACGCTTGGTTGCGTTGGGGAAGTAGTGTGCAAATGCCATACCCGCAACGATGGGGAGACCCAACAACAACATAATTTGCTCGAACATGTCGCCGAATGGGATAACAAGCGTAGGTATCTCGTTATTGATGCTTACGATATTGCAGTAGAGTGTACCGTAGAGCCAGAAATTTATTGGTGTGATAAGCGGCGCGAGGGCTGTTGTGATGGCAGTCATAGAGACCGAGAGCTCGATGTTGCCCTGCGCGTATGATGACATGAAGTTCGAGATGTTACCACCAGGACATGATGCTACGAGGATCATGCCGAGCGCAACCATTGGGGTGATGATGCTGTTAAATGTAAGAGCGACGATTAGAGTTACAAGGGGAAGAGCCACCCATTGCATCATACAACCTACGATAATAGACTTGGGGTAGCGAAATACATCCTTGAACGTGTCGAGCTTAATGCCGAGAGCTACGCCGAACATTACGAGTGCCAAAATGATGTTTACCAATGTCATCTCTCCAGCACCCAAATTAGGCTTTAGAGGATCCAAAATCTGTAAAAATTCCTTCATACGAATTAAATTATCGTAGCCTATCACTGAGCTACTATTGGGTTAATATCCTTCGAGGTTTGTTTTTTCTATTGTCAATACCTCGTTTGTTTTGTGTCCTTTAGGTCGTTATGTATGACCATAATTGCACAAATATACCGAATATTTTTCAATTAATAGCCATAATTGGGCTATTTTACATATTTCATGGTCATATATAAGTATAAATACGCATCATTGTGAGTAGATTTTGAGGTGTCTGGCAATGGCGAGGATAAGCGAGTAGATAGAATCAATGAGAGTGATGCAGGCAACCTTATGGTCGCTACGCTATTGAAGACTATTCAGATTTTACAATCGCGATAAACTAACAAGAGGCTGTCGCGAACATGTCGGACAGCCTCCTGCTTCTAAATATTTAATGGACTACTTAACGCTCAATGCAGCGTGTGCAGCAGCCAAACGTGCGATAGGCACACGGAATGGAGAGCAGCTTACGTAGTTCAAACCTGCGTGGTGGCAGAACTCTACTGATGAAGGCTCACCGCCGTGCTCACCGCAGATACCACACTTCAAGTCAGGACGTGTAGTGCGGCCCTTGAATACAGCCTCGCGAACGAGCTGGCCAACGCCGTTGCGGTCCAATACCTTGAATGGATCGTTCTTGAGGATGTTCTTCTCCAAGTAGATAGGCAAGAACTTAGCGATATCATCACGTGAGAAGCCAAGAGTCATCTGAGTAAGGTCGTTAGTACCGAATGAGAAGAACTCTGCAACCTCAGCAATCTGGTTAGCTGTAACAGCTGCGCGAGGAACCTCGATCATAGTACCTACGAGGTAGTCGATGCGGTCGTTACGCTCTGCGAATACTGCCTCAGCAGTCTTGTCGATGATGTTCTTCTGGTAGCGGAGCTCCTTGTGGTTACCTACCAATGGAACCATGATCTCAACCT
>JAEIGA010001165.1_pt1 | contig 40372 bp, 37 predicted proteins | sample 9270691 | NCBI WGS metagenome assembly JAEIGA01 (sample SAMN17057246, study PRJNA624740) | gut metagenome | biome: biome; isolation source: fecal sample | host: Bos grunniens | place: China: Xizang | collected 2019 | reverse complement strand
TAATTGCCAGATCCAATGTACCTCCCTCAGGCAATGCAAAAGGAATAAGTTCATAGACCGAGATTGGAATGATGAGCCTGCACAGATTGTCCAGTACCGAATCACTCAACAGATAATCGTCCCATGTCGATCCCGTTTTGGCTGTAACTTTGCGTATGGCAGGAATTATTGCCCTCCTGAATATCCTGTCAATCACAAATGCTATAATAAGTATCAGAATCACGGCCCCAGTGTATTGCAGTGGCATTACAAGGTTTTCAGATAGTCCAAACTGCTGCAGAAGCGCTGCCAATTTCCCATTCAATTCATTCATATCCCTTATGTTGAAACAGGGGACAAATTTACAACATTTGGGCCATATATTTCAATTTTGGATATATGGCAGACTCTTTATATCTGCACCTCCAGTCTGTAGCCCACACCTCTTATGCTTATTATCTTTACGGCAGGTTCATCTTTGAAGTGGTTTCTGAGTCTGGTAATGTAGACATTCAGACTTCGCAGACTGAAAAAATTGTCATTCCCCCAATGTCTCATGAGCAGTTGTGACGATTCCACCACCATATTCATATTTTTGCAGAGTTCCTGGAGAACGGCACTCTCCCTTGCTGCAAGCTTTATGGTTCTGCGGTTCATACAAGATGTAGAGGAGCCCAAGCAGTCCATTTTCTCTCCAGGTGCCTGCTCTGCGGGTAGTTCAATTAGGGTATACTCTTTTGGCGAGAAGCTGTATTTGCCAAGTCTGTATGTGGCTGAATCGTAGATATAATCATATTTTGAGGGGGTACTTTTACCCGTAGTGCCAATGCCCTCATGGCGTTGTGCAAGAGCTCTGATTCTTGCTATAAGTTCATCAATGGCAAACGGTTTGCGCAAATAATCATTGCCCCCTATGTCAAACCCCTTTACAACATCTTCCGTTGCAGTACGTGCTGTAAGGAAAAGGACCGGCACATTATTGCCGTTGTGCCTAATCTGTTTTACAAATGAAAATCCGTCAAGATGTGGCATCATTACATCAGTAACTATCACATCATAGCACCTCTCCGATAGCATTTGGAGCGCCTCTTTGCCATTGTATGCCAGATCAACGTCAAAATGTTTGTCGTTGAGTGTATCGCCAAGAATTTCGGCAAGCATTCTTTCGTCTTCCACAAGCAATATTTTATATTCCCTCTCCATGATGTGACATGATTTTTACACTCAATTATTTTAAGTTTTTGCTCCGATGTTCCTAAGTCCCTGTGTTTTATCTTCAGGCTTCATTCAGGAAGCTCCAATGTGACTTTTGTTCCCTTCCCCAATTTGCTCTCCACTGAAATTGTGCCTCCATGGGCCTCAATTATACGTTTGGCATAGTAAAGGCCTATGCCATATCCTCTGCTATTGTGCAGGTCACCTTGAGGCACTCTGTAAAATTTCTCAAAAATATGTTTCATATTCTCCCTTGAAATGCCAATACCATTATCTTTAACAGTAACAACAGCCTTGCCATTTGATGATTCTACAGAAATGCAGATATATGGTTTTTCTTCTGAATATTTGATTGAATTATCTATAATCGTGGTGATTACATTCTTAAGATGGAATCTGTCACCCTCTATTTCAACCTTTTCATTGGAGTTTAGCACCAATGATGCACCTATGTTATCAAAATCTGAGATGACTTCTGTGACAAGGTTTGTAATATCAAGCTTCTCTCTACTGATTACATCTTCCTTTCCTTCAACAGAGATTGAGAGAATCTTCTCCGTCATTCCCGACAGCTGCTCAAGCTGTACAGCTATAATGTCGAGGTATCGTCTCCTCCGCTCCGGATTATCCTCAGCCGAATGGTTTTTCAGGGCATCGGCAGCTGTTGATGCAACAGCAATGGGAGTCTTGAGTTCATGGGTAATATTACGTGTGAAATCCCTTCTCATCTCATCCAGTGTACGTTGTCTGAATAGAGTACGCACTATATAGAAGAGAAGCGCAGCCAGCAATACAACAATGGCAATTGAGGAGATCAGCAGCCATTTCATGCTCTTCCAGAAATTGTCATAGGGAATATGCATTATGAGTTCAAGTATGTAGTTGTTGTCATCATCAATGACAATCCGGCTTTTCATATAATCCTTCCCAATACTATCCCTGGAGCCATATCTCATGAGTACCATATTGGAGTGGTTGTCAATAATATTGGCAAAATATGGTTCTGTAATATCAAGTTCAAGCAGATTGGCCGAAAAATGGAGGTTGAACTCTTCAAGATCAAGATTAAGTATCTCGGCATTTTCTATTCCAGGTATTGCACCCATCCTGAATGTCTTGTAGACACTTTTATATGCAGCCGATTCCACTCTTCTCTTAAAATCGTTCTCCTGATCATTCAGCATAATTGCCAACCAGTAGCATTGGACAATGGCCAGAAGTGTCAAAGATGCTATTGCTGCAATGGATATTTTGCTGAAGATGTTACGGTTCATGACTTTTAGTTTCATTACAAATGTATGCAAAAAATGGCCAGAACAGTAAAAATTAACATAAGTTAACATTTGTTAACCTGCAATTAACCTGCAAATGGAATCATTTGACATATCTTTGTTTCAGAATAAATGAGTCTTCTGCTAAAATCAAAAAATATGAAAAAATTACTTTTAAATGTGTTGGTTCTTTTCTTTGCATCAGTTGTATTTGCTCAAGAAGAGAATGTTCTGTATATACTTAACGGCAAAATAGTCTCAAAAGAGGTGGTAGATAAATTGAATCCTGATCTGATTAAGGGGGTAAGGGTTGCCAAGGGATTTGATAGGGCCATGGTAATCACTACCGGATCAACTCCAGCAGATGGCGTCAACAGGGAGTTCGAACTGATAGCTCCTGATACATCCAAGTCATCAGGGTCAGATATCTATATAAGGGAATCCAATGACGTAGGGCAAAAAATGGCATCCCGTCCCCTTTATGTCATAAAGGATTCCAACGGACGGATCTTCTCTCCGTCAGATTCTTTAGTTATCAATCCCGAACAAATCAAATCAATGATAGTCATCAGAAATGACGGTAAATCAGTTGAGAAGTTCAGACAGTATGGAGATGTATCAAAGGGAGTGATATATATAGAACTCAAATAACCTCGTAGTATCTATTTATCTTCTGAATATGAGCCTGTAGAACTGTTCTATAAGGCTTTTTTTATTTGGATTTCTTGATGCGAATGCATACCTTTGCTAATTGTGTAACTTGCGCTTGCTGTGTATAAGTGTAAGATTACTAGGTATGTATATGTTGTTAGTAAATTATTGATTGAGTATGTTTACACTTGATGCAATTGAACAGATCTTATTCAATGGTAAGGATTTGATAGTAGAACAATCTGATATAGAGAAAGTTGAGGATTGTTTTAATTTTTTGGAGGAGTTTGCCAAAGATAAGGTCATTTACGGAATAAATACAGGCTTCGGTCCAATGGCGCAATGGCGCGTAGATGATAAGTATCTTACAGATTTACAGTATAATATAATTAGAAGTCATGCTACTGGCGCAGGTAATCCACTGCCTGACATTTATGTGAAATCGGCAATGATTGCCAGGTTGGGTACATTCATGCAATGCCGTTCAGGTATACATCCGGAGTTGGTTCTGTTGCTGAAGGAGTTTATAAATAGGGATATTTATCCGTTTATTCCGGAGCATGGCAGTGTTGGTGCCAGCGGAGATCTAGTGCAATTGGCCCATATAGCACTTACCCTGATAGGTGAGGGCAAGGTTCACTATAGGGGAGAGTGGCGACAGACCAAAGATGTAATGGAGGAGAATGGACTCAAGCCGTTCGGCATACACATAAGGGAGGGATTGTCTGCAACAAATGGAACCTCTGTAATGACAGGTATCTCAATTATCAACCAGTTCTATGCTGAGAAACTGTTGGAGTGGTCTGTACTTGCCTCTGCGTGGATGAATGAAATTGCTGAGTCATTTGATGATTTTATGGCATATGAGCTCAACGAGTGCAGAAGACATGAGGGCCAGCAGGTTATTGCTGAAAAGTTGAGAACTTTGTGCAAAGGTTCAAAGCGTCTGCAGAAGAGAGAGCATGAATTGTATGACTCTACAAGGAATGGTGAGAGTGTCTTTGAACATAAGGTGCAGGCTTACTACTCATTGAGATGTACTCCTCAAATTCTGGGACCTGTTTACGATACTCTAAAGAATACAAGGCAGATTCTTGAGGAGGAGGTAAATTCTGCATGTGACAATCCTATTGTGGATCCTGTTACCAGGAATGTGTACCATGGCGGAAATTTCCATGGTGATTATATTTCGTTGGAAGAGGATAAGGTTAAGATAGCTGTAGTGAGACTTGCCATGACAGCAGAGCGTCAGTTGAATTATCTCTTCCATGACAGGATCAACGGCATTTTGCCACCGTTCCTCAATATGGGTGTGTTGGGACTCAACTATGGAATGCAGGCGTGCCAGTTTACAGCTACATCAACAACTGCAGAGTGCCAGACATTGGCTATGCCTAACTACGTTCACAGTATTCCTAACAATAATGACAATCAGGATATTGTAAGTATGGGTACAAATACGGCATTGTTGTGCAAGAAGGTTATAGACAATGCATACCAGGTTGTATCTATTCTCTTTATAGCTTTGGCTCAAGCAGTTGATTGTCTGAAGATTGCAGATAAACTATCGCCGGCTGTCAGAGAGTATTACAATCAGGTCAGGAGTATTGTTCCTCTATTTGTGGAGGATACTCCATTCTATGAGGATATTGAGAATGTTGAAAATTACTTAAGAAACAATATAGTCAAGTATTAAGGATATGAAATATGCACTAGTAACAGGCGGATCAAGAGGCTTGGGAAGAGCTGTCTGCCTCCAACTGGCAGCCGAAGGTGTTCCAGTAATCATAAATTATCAGTCAAACAGGAGTGCGGCGGAAGAGGTGCTTGCACAGATTACAGAGAGGGGTGGTAAGGCTGAGTTGTTGCAGTTTGATGTGGCTGACATCAATTCGGTAGACAGTGCCCTTGTGGATTGGGAGAGCAAACATCCTGATGATTATATTGCAATTTTGGTGAACAATGCCGGAATCAGAGAGGATAATCTGATGATTTTCATGCAGAACGAGCAGTGGGATAGAGTCATTAATGTTACAGTAAACGGCTTTTTCTATGTTACAAGAAGGTTGCTTAAGAGCATGATGACTAAGAGATTCGGAAGAATTATCAATATGGCGTCGCTGTCGGGATTGAAAGGTATGCCCGGACAGACAAACTACTCTGCGGCAAAGGCTGCGCTTATTGGTGCAACAAAGGCTTTGGCACAGGAGGTCGCTCCGAGAAAAGTTACAGTAAACGCTGTTGCTCCAGGTTTTATTGAGACCGATATGACAAAGGATCTTGATATGGATTCCCTTAAGAAACTTGTTCCTGTGGGCAGATTCGGAAAACCTGAAGAGGTGGCGGAGCTTGTATGTTTTCTTGCATCTGAAAAATCATCTTACATTACAGGTGAGGTGATCTCAATTAATGGTGGTTTGTATACATAATCTTCTTATGGGTAGACGCGTAGTTATAACAGGTATTGGAATTTGGTCCTGTCTTGGAACTGATGTAGAGCAGGTCAAGGACTCTTTGTATAACGGAAAGTCCGGTATCGGACTTCAGAAAGAGAGACTTGACTATGGTTACAGGTCCGGTTTGACAGGTGTTGTGGAGAGACCAAAACTTAAAGGATTGATTGATAGGCATATCAGGTCTGGAATGTCTGAAGAGTCGGAGTATGCGTACATGGCCAGCCGACAGGCATTTGAGCAGGCTGGAATTGATGAAGCATTTTTGTCGGAGAAGGAGGTAGGGTTGATTTTTGGAAATGATTCTTCGGCACAGGCTGTCATAGAGTCTGCCAAAGTGATGGAGGAGAAGAGGGACTCTGCTCTTATTGGATATGGCGCCGTATTCAAATCAATGAACTCTACCGTAAATATGAATTTGAGTACCATCTTCAAGACCAAGGGGGTAAATTTTACAGTCAGTGCAGCTTGTGCAAGCGGATCACACTCTATAGGTCTGGCATACCTCTTCATCAAACAGGGAATGCAGGATGTGGTTCTGTGTGGTGGAGCTCAGGAGACCAATTACTATTCAATGGCAACTTTTGATGCATTGTCGGCATTCTCTGTGAGAATGGATGAGCCGGCCAAGGCTTCAAGGCCTTTTGACGCTTCAAGAGATGGACTTATTCCAAGTGGAGGTGCTGCGGCTCTGGTTCTTGAGGATTATGATCATGCTGTGGCAAGAGGGGCAAATATTCTTGCTGAGGTTGTGGGATATGGTTTTTCATCCAATGGAGGAGGCATATCACAGCCGAGTGACGAAGGCTCTTTTGTTGCAATGTCAAGAGCTATCGCAGATGCCGGCATTACAGCAGATGATATAGATTATGTAAATGCGCATGCCACCTCCACCAAACAGGGTGATATGTTTGAAGCTATTGCTTTGGATCGTCTTTTCAATGGAAAGAAGGCGTTGATAAGCTCCACAAAATCAATGACCGGTCATGAGTGCTGGATGGCTGGTGCCAGTGAGATAGTCTATTCCTTGATTATGATGCACAACAGTTTTGTTGCGCCAAACATAAATTTTGAAACACCTGATGAGTTTTCAAAGAATCTTAATCTGGCTACAAAAACTATTGATAAAGAGATAGATATTGTGCTTTCAAACTCTTTTGGATTTGGAGGGACAAACAGTGCTTTAGTTATTAGAAAATTTAAATGATACATTATGAAATCTAAGGTTTTAGCTATTCTGTTTGCACTATTGTTGGTTAGTGTTTCATCTTTTGCCGGTAATATTACAGTGATTTCCGGTGATTTGTCTGTAGTAAGCAACCGTTCAATAACTGCAAAAGTGGTCTTTGATTATACAGATCTTATTCTTGAAGGCAAGCCCTATATGGAGCATCTGCAGTCAAAAGGTCATGATTTTGTAAGGGATTGGCCTATGGAGTCTGTGGCAAGTGAGACATACTTTATCAAGTGCTGGAATAAGGACAATAAGGATGGTATGCAGATTTCTTCAACTGAGAATAATGGGTACATGATGTATTTTCATGTCAAAAAGATGCACATGGGAAGTGGTGCCGCCTCAATGCTTGTAGGTTTTGGAGCTGGAGGAGCGAGTATGTCGGGAGTAATGTACATTTTCAAAGATATGAATCCTATACCGGTTCTGACTGTTGAAATTAATGACCAGACAGGTCGTAGCGGTATGACTGAACTTGTAAGAAGAACCGATCTTTATGGCGAGTTGGCAGAGGATCTTGTGAAGTCAATAATGAAGACAAACAAATCCAAGGTGAGACCGTCAACCACACCTGTTCAGGTGCCGGCCTTTAATATGGCATCATCTGAAGCTCCGGTACAGACCGTTGCCCCTGTTGCATCGGCCTCCGCTGCATCAGCTCCGGTTCAACAAAATGGAGCGCAGGAAGTTCCAGTACAACAGACTGTTTACCCTGCTGAGGCACCTGCAGCAAATACAACTGTTCAAGCAGTACAGGTTCCACAGAATAGCCAGACATTTGAGACTTTTGAGCAGGCCAAAGGCGTTCCGGCCACACTTATAAATGCAGAATCGCATTTGGAATTGGGCAGAAAAGGTGATGCCGGTAATGTTGATGAACTTGCGGGGGAGAAACGCATCAGTCTGTATATAGACTATAGGGATGCAATTTTTGACAACAAGGGACTTGACGACTTTATTGAATATATGGAGTCAGCCACAGATGACAGGGATCGTGATCCCAATTTCAGAGGCAATTGGGAAAGCAAGCATAAAAATACTTTGGCACTTGCATTTATTGAAGAGGCAAACGGCAAGTTGTCAAACAAAGACCTTTATGTTACTCTGACAACAAAACAGGGCTGCAAATATTCTGTGAAAGTGGTAGTTGCCAAATTTGATGATGACGGCAATAATGTATGCGACTGTCTTGTTGTGAGAACTGAGACCGGTGATGTTATTGCGCATTACCGTCTTGAGGCGAAAGGTGGCAAATTCGGTGAGTATATAGGACTTTTGGAGCAGGGACTTGCCTCTGCAGGAGAAGCCTTCGGAGAATGGTTGGCAGATGAATTGGACTAAACTTTAAACTATATGAAACTATTTCCAGCATTAAACGAAAAATATACTAAGGAGCAGTGTTCTGCCAAAGAGGCACAAAGGCTTGCCCAGTTCATAGCTTTTGGCCCTGTGATTTTCCAGGCATCAAGACTGATGGTGAAATTTGGAATATTGCAGATGTTGAGGGAGAGCGACAATGGACTGACTGAGAATGAGATTGTATCAAAAACAGGGTTGTCCCGGTATGCCGTGAAGTGTCTGTTGGAGGCCTCTTTGAGTATAGGTACTGTAATTATTGATCCGCAGACCGACAAATACAGCATTACAAAGACCGGTTGGTTTCTTCTTACTGATCCGTCAGTGAAGGTAAACCTTGATTTTAACCATGATGTCAATTATATAGGATGGTTCCACCTTGAGGAGTCGCTTGTAAATGGCAAACCTGAGGGTTTGAGCCATTTCGGTGATTGGCCTACCATATATGAGGGTCTCTCATCCCTCCCTGCGGATGTGCAAAAAAGCTGGTTTGGATTTGACCATTTCTATTCTGACAACTCTTTCAGACAGGCTTTGGAAATAGTCTTCAGCTATAATGTGAAGGAGCTTATTGATGTAGGCGGAAATACGGGAAGATGGGCATTGCAGTGTGTCGGTTACAACAAGGATGTGAATGTTACAATACTTGATTTGCCTCAACAGCTGGCAATGATGAAGGAGCAGACTGCATCGCAGCCCGGAGCAGAGAGAATTTCGGGATTTCCAATCAATCTCCTTGATGGCAGCCAAAAATTCCCGAAGGAGCGCATGTACGATGCCATTTGGATGAGCCAGTTCCTTGATTGTTTTGGCGAAGATGAGATTGTAAGCATTTTGAGTAGGGCGAAGGAGGCGATGAATCCAAACACAAAACTCTTCATTATGGAGACATTATGGGACAGACAGAAATTTGAGACAAGTGCGCTTTGCCTTACATTGACCAGCCTCTATTTTACAGCCCTTGCAAATGGAAACAGCAAAATGTACAATTCTGAGGATATGGAGCGGCTTGTTGTAAAGGCCGGATTGAAGGTTGAAAATATACATGATAATTTGGGCTGGGGACACAGCATTATGGTTTGTTCATTATAGTAATCAATTAATACCTGTTTTTAAGTTATGAAAAGAGAAGAGATTAAAGAGATTGTAGTTTCATTTTTGCTCGAGGATCTGGAGATTGATGAAGAAAAGATCTTTGATGATTCCCTTCTGAAGGATGATATGGGAATTGATAGCCTTGATTTCCTTGATGTAGTTGTAATTGTGGAGAGAAACTTTGGATTCAAGATTCTTCCTGAGGAGATGGCTAATGTTAAGACACTCAAGGAATTCATTGATTATATAGATAGAAAGATCAACTAATTTTGCTGTTGTGGATATAGAAAAGGAGAAAGACTGGACAGGCAAGACCGACGGCATGCCGTGGATGCAGAGGAGTCTGATTTTTATGTTCAAATATATAAATATCAGAATTCTCTACGCAGTTATGGCCGTTGTGGTGATGTTCTATATGGTATTTAACCATAAAGGATATATTGCCATGTACCGTTTCTTCAGGAAAAGGTTCTGTTTTTCCCCTGTAAAGGCCTTTTTCAATGTCTACATGAACCACTATAAGTTCGGACAGATAATTCTTGACAGATTTGCCTTTTATGCCGGCAAGAGGTTTGATATGACCACTGTAGGAAATGACAATTTCTCCAACCTTATGAAAGGTGAAGATGGTTTCATAATGTTGAGCTCGCATGTTGGCAACTATGAGTTGTGCGGCTATCACTTGAAAGCAGATACAAAAAAGATATATGCTCTTGTCTTTGCCGGAGAAACTGAGACTGTCATGAAGAACAGGTCAAAGATGTTCGAAGGTCACAATATAAACATGATACCTGTGCTGAGTGACATGTCGCATCTTTTTGCTGTCAACAACGCTCTAAGTGACGGCAATGTTGTAAGTATGCCGGGTGACAGGGTTTTTGGCTCGCAGAAATCAATTTCATGCAAATTCTTTGGAGAGAGTGCAAAATTCCCGTATGGCCCCTTTGCAACAGCTGTACAGAGGGAGTTGCCAATGTTACCGGTCTTTGTAATGAAGGAGAGTTGCAAAAGCTACAGGATATATGTCCATAAGATAGATTACCCTCAAGAGGGAAAAAGAGCGGAGAAAGCGGCATTTATGGCGCAGGAGTTTGCTTCCCTGCTTGAAACGACTTTGAAGTCCTATCCTACGCAGTGGTTCAACTATTATGATTTTTGGAGTTAGTGTTATGAATTTTGAGCAGATAGACATACTTGAGCTTTTGCCACAGCGTCCTCCATTTGTTATGGTTGATACACTGCTGCATTATGATGATGTAAAGTGCGTTACCTCACTGCTTGTCAAGGAGGATAATATTTTTGTTGAGAATGGACATCTTTCATCGTCAGGCCTGATAGAGAATATTGCCCAGACCTGCGCTGCAAGAATGGGATACATCAACCATTTTTTGAACAAGGAAACAATAAAGCTCGGTTTTATTGGAGCAATAAAGAATTTGAAGATAGAATCTCTGCCAAAGGTCAATGATACAATCAGAACTTCAATAGAGATTGTTGAAGAGGTATTCCAGATGACTCTGGTCAATGCTGTGATCGAGTTGGATAACAAGATAATTGTAAGTGCAGAGATGAAGATTGCATTGAGTGATATTGATTCAAAATAGTGAATGTATGTGCAAGGACAAGAAACTGATGGCCTCTGTTGAGTTCACTCCGCGTTTCAGCGAAGTGGATTCCATGAATTTTGTGTGGCATGGATCATACTCGCTCTATTTTGAAGATGCGCGTGAGGCTTTCGGCAAAAAATATGGAATAGGCTATCTTGATATATTTTCACAAGGCTATTATGCTCCGCTCATTGATCTTAATTTTCAGTACAAGCGGCCGCTTGTCTATGGAATGCCTTGCAGAGTGGATATTTATTATAGGCCAACAGAGGCTGCAAAAATGATATTTGATTACGAGATATATAGTCTCAATGACAATACACTGTGTTCTACAGGACACTCTGTTCAGGTATTCATGAACAGAAATTACGAACTTATGTGGATCAATCCTCCATTTTATGAGGAGTGGAAGAGAAAAATGGGATTGCTATGATTGTAAAGGTAGCCGACAATATATTTTCACCGATTGGGTATACTACATCTGAAAATTTCGGGATGGTGAAGGAGGGACATTCTGCTTTGGCCCTGCATGAGGGGTTGTGGGATATTCCTGAACCCTTTATGGCCTCCCTTTTTCCCGACAGAAGTGAGATTGATCTCAAATTCAGTGGAATATGTGCCGGCAGAAGGGAAGATTATACCTTCTTTGAAAAAATATCAATATTGTCGGCGTACGATGCAATTTCACGCACTGACATTGATCCCTCTTCAGACAAGGTGTTGTTTATCCTCTCAACTACCAAGGGAAATGTAGATCTCCTCAATATTGACATGAATATTGTGGATGAAGTTCTCCCAAGCCATTCGGCAGAGCGCATTGCATCATTCTTTGGCAACAGCAACTCTCCAATAACCGTTTCAAATGCATGTACCTCGGGTGCGTGTGCCCAACTGACAGCTTACAGGATGTTGGAGGCTGGTCTCTATGACCATGCTGTTGTGATTGGAGCCGATGTGCAGAGCAAGTTCATTGTTACTGGTTTCCAATCATTCAAGGCCCTTTCAAAGGAGAGATGCAGGCCTTTTGATGCGCAGAGAGAGGGTTTGAATTTGGGTGAGGCTGCTGCCACAATAATATTTTCAAGGAGGGAGAATCAGAGTGCAGGTGAGAAGGAGTGGGTACTGCAGAGAGGTGCAATCCACAATGATGCCAACCATATATCAGGCCCGTCGCGTACCGGTGAGGGGTGTTACCTCTGCCTGAAAGATATTCTCGATGTGGCTGATATGGATAATATAGCCCTGATCAATGCTCATGGAACGGCAACTCCATACAATGACGAGATGGAGTCTATTGCAATAGACAGGGCCGGTCTGTCCCATGTGCCGGTAAATGGTTACAAGGGCATATATGGCCATACAATGGGTGCCGCTGGTGTTCTGGAGACAATAATATCACAGAAATCTATAGAGGAGAATCTGCTTCTTTCTACAGCCGGCTTCGGCGAGAGAGGAGTAAGTAGAGATATAAATATAGTTAAGGGAAATTCTGTTACTCAGAAGAGCTCTTTTATCAAGATGCTGTCGGGATTTGGCGGATGTAATGTTGCACTGCTTTTTAAAATGGGGGAGTGATATGGAGAATAAGTATATAACAGTATCGCCTGATAAAGTGGTTGTCAACGGAGTTGCTTTGGAGTATAGGGCAACAGGCAAGCAGCTTTTGTCCGACATCTACAGGGAGAAAATCGGCAACTATCCCAAGTTCTTCAAGATGGATCTGCTGTGCAAGTTGGGATTTGTTGCCAGTGAACTTCTTATAAAGGAACTTGATGGAGTTGACCTTTCCGCTGCTTCCATAGTGATTTTCAACAGAAGCAGTTCATACCATAATGACTGGATGTACCAGCAGACCATAAAGGATAATGACAATTTTTTTCCGAGTCCGTCAATATTTGTATATACGCTTCCAAATATTGTGACCGGAGAGATTGCAATCAGAAACAGAATATATGGGGAGACATCATTCTATCTGTTGGAGAATTTTGATCCTGAGCGGATTGCTATGGTGGTATCTGCGACAATGGCGGACAATGGAAACAACGGCGTAATTTGCGGTTGGCTTGACTGCTATAACGATAATGATTTCAACGCCTGTCTGGCCTATTTTAGTGATGGAATGACAGGAAAGAAAACAATAGAAGAGACATTTGAAAAAATTAAAAATATTTAAATTACTTACAATTATGGAACAACTGATTTTAAACCTTAAGAATGAAATTATTGAAGTATTGAACTTGGTGGATGTTACTCCTGAGGATATTGACAATGATGCTCCTCTTTTTGGTGAGGGTCTTGCTCTTGATTCAATTGATGCATTGGAACTTATCGTATTGATGGAGAAGAACTATGGTATCAAGTTGAAAGATCCTGCTGCAGGCAAGGAGATCTTCAAGTCAATTTCAGTAATGGCTGACTATATAGCAAAGAACAGAACAAAATAATCGGATTATAATGACAGAGCCAATTTTGATAACCGGAGCCGGAATTGTCTGCTCTATTGGCCTCAATAAAGATGAGGTATGTACTTCGTTGGAAAGGCGTGCTACAGGAATTGAAGCACTGAAATACCTTAAGACCCAGCATACGGAGTTCCCTGTGGGTGAGGTGAAATTGTCCAATGAGCAGATGTGTCAATGTTTGGGAATTCCCGACGGAGTTCCTACTACAAGGACATCCCTTATGGGAATGCTTGCTTTGAAAGAGGCTCTGGAAGAGTCCGGACTGATTGGAACAGACCTTGGTGATGTGGGATTCATCTCTGGCACAACAGTGGGCGGAATGGACAAGAGCGAACAGTATTATATTGATTTTTTGGAGAATGATTCAAAGAATGAATATATATCAACTCATGACTGTGGCGCATGTTCTGAGATGATTGCAGACCATTTTGGAAGTTTCAGTTTTATCACAACACCATCAACAGCATGTTCATCTGCAGCCAATTCTGTTATTCTTGGTGCAAATATCATCAGGAACGGGCTTGCAGATATTGTTGTTGTGGGAGGCAGTGAATGTATTACAAAGTTCCATCTGAATGGATTCAACTCTCTGATGATACTTGACCAGCAACCGTGCAGGCCATTTGATGCCTCAAGGGCAGGATTGAATCTTGGAGAGGGGGCTGCCTACATTGTATTGGAAAAGGCTTCGTCTGCAAGAAAGAGGGGCTGTAAAGTGCTTGCAGAGCTGTCGGGATATGGAAATGCCTGTGATGCATTTCACCAGACAGCATCCTCGCCTGAAGGAGAGGGTGCCTACAGGGCAATGAAAGAGGCACTTGATATGGCTTGTAAAAAGCCTTCTGATGTCAACTACATCAACGCTCATGGTACCGGAACTCCAAATAATGATATAAGTGAGAGTCAGGCGATGATAAGGCTTTTCGGCGAGGATCTTCCACCTGTGTCATCTACCAAATCCTTCACCGGGCACACTACCAGTGCATCTGGAACAATTGAGCTTGCAATGTGCCTTATAGCAATGCAGAAGAGTTTTCTTCCCGTAAATTTGAACTGGGAGAGTAAGCAGGAAAATGTTGTGGTACCTGTTACCGGAGGTGATTGCAGGATGCCTCTTGACAATATTTTATGCAACTCATTTGGCTTTGGAGGCAATGACTCCTCTTTGCTTATTTCTAAATGGACAGAAGAGAATGAATAACAGGATATATATAACAGGTACATCACAAATATCCATTCAAGAACCGTTGTGTGAGCAGTGGATGGATTCTCCAATAAGTTATGATGTAAAATATACACGGGCCATTGATCCTAATTTCAAGGAATTTGTCTCTCCGATTGAAGCAAGGAGAATGGGATTGTTGCTTAAAAGGGCTGTTGCAACATCCTATACGGTAATGAAGGAGTCGGGAATATCCCAGCCCGATGCCATAATTACAGGAACCGGTCTTGGTTGTATTGAGAATACAGAACTGTTTCTCAATGCACTTTGCTTTGAGGGTGAAAATATGCTCAAGCCCACATATTTCATGCAGTCAACCCATAATACGATAGGTTCACTGCTCGCAATACGTACCAAATCGCACGGTTACAATGTTACATATGCCCATAAAGGTATCTCTTTTGATTCTGCCCTCTATGATGCATATCTGCAGATGAGACTGAACAAGATCTCCAATGCTCTTGTGGGTTCACATGATGAGATGACACCATCGTACTTCAAACTTCTTCAAAAGGCAGGTTATGTAGGTGGAGATATGGAGGGTGTATGTGGAGAGGTTTCAATGGCCGCCATGCTTGAAAATGACTCTTCAAAGGCATTGTGTACTCTCCATTCGATGAGAGTGCTCTACAGACCGTCACTCCAGAAGCTTGAAAAGGCTGTTGAGCAGGTGTTGCAGGAGGCAGGTATAACAATGGATGATGTAGATGGCGTAATTACCGGCATCAACGGAAACAGAAAGAATGATGAGGCATATTCACGTTATACAGAGAAACTTTTCCCTGCAACTGCAAAATTGAGGTACAAACATCTTTTTGGAGAGTGCTACTCATCCTCTTCTCTTGCATTTTACAGTGCGGTACAATGTTTGAAACATGAAAGGATACCTCAGGGTATGGTTTACGGCAATGTGCAACTGAAGGATAGAAAGCCGGAGTATCTGTTGATTTTCAACCAGCAGGAGGAGAAGAATTTCTCAATCATTTTATTGGGTAAGCAGATATAATACAATTGCGAAGTGATACGGTTAATAATATACTCCATAATCCAGAGCATGCTTCTGTCGGGCGGACAGGTGCTTTTGAAACTTGCCCTCAACAGGATGGAGCCGTTTGGCTGGAACTGGAAGTGGTTCCATGACCTTTTTACCAACTGGTACTTTATGGGTTGTGGAATATGTTATGGACTCGGATCTGTGTTGTGGATGTATATCATAAAACACTTTCCATTCAGCATGGCTTACCCTATGATAAGCTTGAGTTATGTATTTGGAATGTTTGCCGCAATGATATTTTTCAATGAGCAGATTCCGCTTACAAGGTGGATAGGTGTTTTTCTCATTATCAGCGGCTGTTGTCTGATTGCAAAATAGTATTGGTATGAAACGTATTCTTTTTTTGGCAATTTCACTATTTATAGGCAGTGCCGTTATGGCGCAGGATTATACTGCACTGAATCCCGATGAAAAAAACATGGTAATGGAGACCATAAATTCTGCGGCTGCAAATATCGGTACCATGACATGTGATTTCTCACAGATCAAGGAGCTGTCGCTTATGGATGATAATATAACATCCTACGGCAAGATGTATTTCAACGGGGGAAACCGCTTGAGGTGGGAGTATATAAAGCCTTATCACTATACTTTTATACTCAATGGAAACAGTGTACTGCTCATAAGTGACGACAAGCAAGATAAGATTGATATAGGCACAAACAGAATTTTCAGCAATATCGCCTCAATCATGATGGGGAGCATCACTGGAAAATGTGTGCAGGATGGCAAGGAGTTCAGGGTGTCAATATACTCGTCAGACAGGGCATACAAGATAGAGCTTACTCCTGTCAGGAAGGAGTTGAGACAAATCTTCTCAAAGATTAACCTCTTCTTTGACAGGGCGAATTCAATTGTGAACAGGGTTGAACTGTTGGAAAATACCGGAGACAGGACTGTTATCCTCCTTGAAAATATCACTCAAAACAAGCCAATTGATGAAGCGGTTTTTAATACTGGCAATTAGTCTCTTTGCAAATGTCTGCCTTCTTCATTCCCAGGAAAATTTTTTCCCAAAACATGATGGAGAGAAGAAGAGTTATTCCATTACCGTAAAATATAAGGCAATGGAGCTTCAGGGGATATTGGTCGTAAAGCAGGTGGAGCAGAGTCTCAGATGCACGCTTGTGAACCAGTTTGGAATAAAGGCATTTGATTTTGAGTACAATATTGACAAGAAGAGGGGAAAAGTGAGTAATGCTATCAGTTTTCTTGACAAATGGTACATAAGGCGTACTATAAAAAGGGATCTGAAGAAGATTTTCAAGAATATGGATTCGCTGCCTGTCAGGGATTCGGCAGTGGATCTTTCAAACCTCAGACTTACTATAGACTATACGATAAAACCTTTATAGAAAACTTCAGCTATGAAACTTCTAAACAGCTTTTTTTCAATTAAAGAAGAGACAAATGGTGCCGGCGGCATCATTTTCAAGGTTGAACTTGATAAAGAGCATTTCATATACAAGGCCCATTTCCCCGAAAATCCAATTACTCCGGGCGTCTGTATAATACAGATGGCACAGGAGCTGATGGAACTGGTAACAGGTAAGGAGCTGGTGCTGGATACGGTTGCAAATGTAAAGTACATTCAGGTTATCTCTCCAGTTGAAGATCCTGTTGTCTTCTATGAGTTCGGGGCACCATCATTGGCAGATGGGGTTTGCAAATGTAAAGTTACCGTAAAAGGGGAGGGCAAACTCTTTACAAAGCTTTCACTAATATATAATGTCATCTGATATGGAGCATAAGAAGAGGGATCTTGCAGATGCTCCATCGATATTGGACAGATTGTGTGTAATCATTCCAACATACAATAATGAGAAGACATTGTTGGATGTAGTTGCCCGTACATACAATTATTCAAAAAATATAATAGTGGTAAATGACGGTTCCACAGACTCTACACTTGAACTTCTCCACACTTGCCAAACTCCTTTTACACTTGTCTGTTACAATGTAAACAGGGGCAAGGGTCATGCACTTATAGAGGGATTCAAAAAGGCAAGGGAGCTTGGATATGATTATGCCATAACAATAGATTCCGACGGCCAGCACTATCCTGAGGACATCCCGTTGTTTGTGGAGGCTGAAGAGAAGAATCTGGGCAGCTTCATAATAGGAAGCCGTACATTGGAGAATAAGGATATTTCAAAAGGAAGTCTCTTTGCCAACAAGTTCTCCAACTTCTGGTTTTTCATCCAGACCGGAATAAGTTTGCCCGATACGCAGACAGGATACAGGCTCTACCCTTTGAAAAAATTGAAGTGGACATCACTTGTCACCTCAAGATATGAGTCTGAACTGGAGCTTCTTGTCTTTCCTGCATGGCATGGTGCCAGAATGGTTCCAATTGATGTGAATGTATTTTACCCCACAAGAGAAGAGAGGGTCTCTCATTTCAGGCCGGGACTCGATTTTTTCAGAATAAGCATTCTCAACACAGTACTATGTTTTGGAGCATTGTTATATGCTTTGCCACTCAAGCTGCTGCTCTTTATACGTACAGTATGGTACACGCTCTTCTCATTCTTGTTCTTCCTTACAGGTGTATCATTATTGACCCTTTTCTGTCTGTTGTATTTCAATATAGGCCGGGATTCGCATAAGAAGAGATATACTCTGCACAAGATTCTATACCGCCTTTCGGGATTCATCTCCCGGAATATTCCCGGTGTAAAATTCTCTTTGAGCAATCCCCATAATGTTGATTTCTCAAAACCGAAAGTTCTTATATGTAACCATCAGTCACACCTTGATCTGATGTTTACAATGATGCTTACACCAAACCTTGTAATACTTACAAACAATTGGGTTTGGAACAACCCGTTTTACGGTAAAATAATAAAATATGCAGAGTTCTATCCTGTAACAGAGGGTGTGGACAGCAGTCTGGAGCATATAGAATCACTTGTCAACAGAGGCTATTCAGTACTTGTATTTCCGGAGGGAAGCCGCTCAGCGGATTGCCGCATTCAGCGTTTCCATAAAGGGGCATTCTATATATCTGAACGCCTTAAACTTGATATAGTGCCAATCTTCCTGTATGGTGCAGGTCTTGTTCTTCCCAAAAAGCTTTTCTATCTCAGAAAAGGAAAAGTGCATGTTGAGGTGCATGCACCAATAAGATGGAACGATATGGAGATGGGTGAGAACTTCAAGAAGCGGACACGTGCTTATGAACGTTACTACAAGCGCGAGTTCAAGAGAATATCCATTGAACAGGCATAATCGGGTTTATCTTATGGCCAGGCGTTGTGTAGTTATAGGAAGCGGATTGGGAGGATTGTCATGTGCTTTGGTACTGGCAATGAACGGCTATAAGGTTACTGTGCTGGAGCAGGGTAATCAGGCTGGAGGGTGTCTGCAGTGTTTTACGCGCAAAGGAGTAAAGTTTGAGACAGGTATGCATTTTGTCGGGAGTGCCGCAGAGGGGGAGGTGCTATACAAACTTCTGAAATATCTTGGAATTGAGAGTGATATAGAGCTCCAAAGGCTTGATCCCGACGGTTATGAGGTCATCTCCATAAATGGTGACAGATTCCCCTATGCAAGTGGTGTAGGACCGTTCATTGAACGGATGTCATCATATTTTCCCAGTGAGAAAGATAACCTTGCAAATTATTGGCAGTGTGTAAAAAAGGTTTCCAAAGCATCATCTTTAAACTCATTCGTCTCTTCGGGGTATGCTGTGGATACGGAGTATCAGACACGAAGCATTGATGAGGTGATCTCTTCTATAATCAAGGATCCTCTTTTGAGGGATGTATTGGTCGGCTCCCTGCCGTTATATACGGCAGAGAGGGGAAGGACTCCTTTTTCACGACATGCTTTCATAATGGATTTTTACAACCGAAGTGCATTCAGAATAGTTGGAGGCAGTGACTGCATTGCCAATGCAATAATCAGAAGAATAGACAGTTTTGGAGGAGAAGTCCTTACCAAAAAACGTGCAGTAAAGATAGTATGTGACTCTGCCAAAGCTACGGGTGTATTGGCTGAGGACGGATCGCTCTATGAGGCGGATGTTGTAATATCTGCAATTCATCCGGTAAGAACACTTGAACTTGTTGAATCAAAATTGATAAGGCCTGCTTTCCGTGAAAGGATATCAAATATAAGGAATACACCGGCAGTCTTTTCTCTCTATCTCCATTTCAAAAATGGGTGTGTGCCCTACATGAACCATAATTTTTACAGTTATAAGAACTGTTCACCATGGGATTGCCATAAATATCAGCCGGGAGAGTGGCCGGCATCATATCTCTATATGCACTCCTGCCATACAGCTGATCCAAAGTTCGCTGAGTGTGGTACGGTGCTGGCATTCATGTCAATTGAGGAATTGGCCCGTTGGAGTGACACTACAATCGGCCGAAGGGGAGATGAGTATATGGAGTTCAAGGCCCAAAAAGCAACGGCTCTGCTTCATGCACTTGAGTCAGATTTTCCGGGAATTACAAGTTGCATAGAGAATTATTATACCTCCACGCCATTGACCTACAGGGATTATACCGGAACTGTAGATGGCTCAATATATGGAGTGGTTCAGGACATTACCGCAGGACCGGCAGGCAGGGTGCCGCATAAGACAAAGATACCCAACCTGTTGCTGTCGGGACAAAATATAAATTCACATGGTATAATGGGAGTGCTGGTAGGAACAATTGTAACTTGTTCAGAACTGCTCTCTCCGGAAAAGATATATAAGCAGATGGAGGAGGCAAGCAGATGAGTGATGTAATAATAATAGGAGGTGGCCTTGGAGGACTCTTCTGTGGAGCAATTCTGGCAAAGGAGGGTTATAAGGTTGATGTTTTTGAGAAGAATGCCCGGATAGGGGGTGGATTGCAGAGTTTTGTACGCAGTGGCGAGAGGTTTGATACAGGAATGCATATGCTGGGCGGCTTTACAGAGAATGGCAGCGTAAGCAAATTGTGCAGATACCTTGGCATAATGGACAAGCTAAAACTCAAGCGGGTTGACCGTGATTGTATGGATACCATCCACTATTTCAGTGACTCCATGCAGTATAGGATTGGTGAGGGACGCGAGGGGTTTATCTCTTCTCTTGCAGCATATTTCCCCGAAGAGGAGGAGAATATAAGGAGTTATGTTGATGCCCTTTATAGGATTACAGACGGCGTTGATTTTTTTTATCTCAGAAGCGGTAGCGCAGATCTCTATTCATTGGACAAGGAGGCATTTATGCCCGCGGATGAGTTGATAGCCTCTTTTACGCAAAACAGGAAGTTGCGTGATATTCTGGCCTACCTTAACTCTACGTATGGCGGTGTTGCAGGACATACTCCGTCATATATCCACGCCCTGATAAATGTCCTCTACATTGAGGGGACATACCGGTTTGTTGATGACAGCTGCCAGATGGCACAACTGCTTCAGCAGATAATTGAGGGGAGTGGAGGTAATGTATATGCAGCAAATCCTGTTACCCATATAGCTGTAGAGGAGAGGCAGATTACCCATGTCACAGACAGTTATGGCAAAAAATATTCTGCTGACAGGTATATCTCTACTATCCACCCGGTATCATTGTTGGAACTCCTTGACAAGGGTGTTTTTCCAAAGGCATATTGCAACAGGCTCCAGAGTATTCCAAATACCTCTTCGGCCTTTCTGCTCTACCTTGTACTCAAGGAGAATTCTTTCCCATATATCAACCACACCTGTTATTGTCAGGATGATTATGGAGATGCTTGGGAACTTTACAGATATGATGACAGATGGCCAAAGGGACTTATGTATATGACACCGCCAGTCTCCAATCAGGGTGAATATTCAAGAAAGATGATAGTGGTTGCGCCTATGGAGTATGGGGCGGTGGAGCAGTGGAGTGGTTCAACTTTGGGAATAAGACCCGATTCATATGCAAAATGGAAAGAGGAGTGCGTTGAAAGGATGTTGTCAAAGCTGGAGAGGGTATGCAAGGGCATAAGGGGGCAGATTGAACATATAACTGCGGCTTCTCCATTGACAATCAGGGATTATTATAATGTTAAAGAGGGTTCACTGTACGGATACAGGAAAGATTGTGAAAACATAATGCTTTCCCAGGTACCCATTTATACAAAATTGAAGAATCTGTTGCTGTCGGGACAAAATATAAATCTGCATGGAGTATGTGGAGTGGCATTGACGGCAGTCAATACTGTTGAGGCCCTTTTGGGTTCAGATGTTATTGTAAATAAAATTAATAATATTTAAATTTGTATCTTTATACTTGGATAATAAACTGAAATTTAAACATATAAAAACGAAAGCCATGAACAGAATTAAAATGAAGCTCATATATCCTAAGTGGCAGAAACTTAGAGGTCAAACTACATTTAACCTGCCGCCACACGGACCAGTTGCATTTGCCGCTACTTTGCCCGATTATGTGGATGTCTCATTTACTGACGAGAATGTTGAGGAGATTGATTTTAATGAGGAGTGTGATATTGTAGCTCTTTCAATGATGTTGAGTACTCAGGTCAAGAGGGGCTGGGCTATTGCAGAGGAGTTCCATAAGAGAGGCAAGAAGGTCATTGCCGGAGGTATATCAACAATGCTTCATGCGGAGGATACAGTGAATTATGTGGATTCTGTGTTTTTGGGTGAGTCTGAGGGACGTATGGAAGAGGTTATGCAGGATTTCATGAGGGGAGAGCTTAAAAAAGTGTATAACTATATGGGTAAACAACCGGATATAGAGTTGGTTGGCCCATGTAGAAGAGACTTGTACAAGCGAGAGTTGTATAACCATAAAGGTGTGCAGATGGTAGATCTGTTCCATGCGAGCCGCGGTTGCCGTTTCAGCTGTTATCCATGTGCAGTGACTTATCTTGGAGGAAGATGTTTCAGACCAAGGCCAATTGATAAAGTTGTTGAGGATATGGCTTCAATTGACAACAACCGTCTCTTTATAGTTGACAACTCATTGGCTCAGAACAAGGAGTGGGAGAAAGAGCTGTTCAAGGCAATTGCTCCTTTGAAGAAAAAATGGATCAGCCATACAATAGAGGATGATCCTGAGATTCTTGATCTGGCTGCTAAGGCAGGTGCATGGTATGTATATCAGGCAGTGTATGACACTTCAGACTATATCAAGGAGCGCATCAAGAGATACCATGATTATGGCATTGGTGTAGAGGGTACTATCCTTTTGGGTCTTGACAACCAGACTGAAGATGACATAAAGAGACTTATTGACTTCTTGGGAGAGATTGACCTTGACCTTGCGGAGTTCACTGTATTGTCTCCATTCCCTCATACAAAGGCCTACGACGATTTGTTGCGTCAGGGCAGAATCTTTGATTTCGATTGGGATCACTACAATGCCGGTCAGGTAGTTTACCAGCCTAAGCACATGTCTCCTGAAAAGCTCCAGGAACTTTATGATTATGCGTGGAAGAGCTTCTATGCAAGCGAGAGCCAGGAGCAGAAGATGTTCCGTCTCTTCTGTAATGTGGCCCTACGTGAGATGGAAGAGGGTACATACCGCCCAAGAGACCGAAAATTGGCTAACAAATCATTTGGAAAGGATGTGGTCAGAAAGATCAAGTAGAATAAAAAAATTACTGTCATAGAGGATTTTTAGTTATGAAAGTATCGGAAAAATACTACGATGAGATATTCCCATTTAAAGGACAATGGGACATGCACTCCACTTGTGGTTTGAAGATTAAGGTTGTAGAGGGTGTCAATTATGTGATCGTAACAGAGTTGTATCAGGATAATCCGGGTACATCTGTAACTTATGCGGGCAAATCTTTGGCTGAGCAGATATGCAGTGCAAAAGGGTTGGATATTGAGAATATCAAATATTGGGAGTGTACTCCAAATACCAACTCCAAGCTCTCTTTCTATGGAGAAGAGTATTTTGAAGTCAACTTCAATGCTCAGCCCAATGAAAGATTCCGTAAGGTTCCGCAGGAGGAGATAGATAAAGTTTTGTCATAAACAGACAGTCAATTATAGAGTTATGTCAAGGATCTTTTTAAGGTATTTCCTGGCCATACTTCTTTTATGTGCAGGCAGTTCTCTTCTCTCTGCATCGGGGTGGAATGACTGCTCTTCGGATAAAGGCGGCAATGATTTGCCGCTTGTTCCGTATTTGTGCGATAACCCCAGCGGGGTTTCTGTGATTGTGTGTCCGGGTGGAAGCTACTGTTGGCATGATTATGAAACTGAAGGAATTTCGGTTGCGAAGTGGCTTAACAGTATAGGCATATCTGCATTTATATTGAAGTACCAGGTTATAGGCTTTTGGTCATTCCTTACTCATGACAGGTACCTCTTTCCACGCAATGATCATCCTGACATGATCTCCGATCTTCAGAGGGCAATAAAGTATGTACGGGAGAATAGTGAAGAGTTCAATATTGACCCTCAGAAACTTGGTGTTATGGGATTCTCTGCAGGAGGCCATCTGGTAATGTCATCCGCAATGTTCTGCAATGAGGATTTTACCGGCTCCAGCGGTGGCGATGATATTGATCTGAAACCGAATTTCATTGCATCAATCTATCCGGTTGTGACATTTGTTGATGAAAAATATGTGCACAAGCGTTCCCGACGGGCACTTTTGGGTGAAGGCAGAAGAAGAATCAACAGACTGAAGGATTCACTCTCGTTAGAGTTGAACGTGCCGGATGATTCTCCTCCGGTCTTCCTTATGAACTGCAAGGATGATCCGATAGTCAAGTACCAGAACTCGATTTTGTTGGATTCTGCACTGACTGCAAAGGGAATATCACATAAATATATTTTATATAATACCGGCGGCCACGGTTTTGGTGCAGATTCTACCAAGACATCATCTGAGGCGATACAGTGGTTGTCGGAGTTCAAGCTTTGGCTTGACTCAACCCTACACGCTGAGAGCTATGAAAGAAAATGATATTGAATTTTTACCGGCAAGTGAGATAAAACAGATTCAGGAATCTCTGTTGAAAGATGCTCTGCAATATCTGAATGCAAATTCACGTTATTATCAGAGGGTCTTCTCAAAATATGAGATTGACATTGACAAGATAACCACACTTGAGGATCTTGTGAAGATCCCTTTTACTGAGAAAAAGGATCTGCAGCTCTATAATGAGGATTTTCTATGTTGTCCAAAGTCCAAGATAGTTGATTATATAACAACATCCGGAACATTGGGTGATCCTGTAACATTTGGCTGTACAGACAAGGATCTCGACAGACTTGCATTCAATGAGCAGAAATCATTTGCTTGTGCTGGAGTAAAGCCTGGTGATATTGTCCAGCTTATGACAACATTGGACAAACGTTTTATGGCAGGTCTTGCCTACTTTTTGGGTATCAGAAAATTGGGGGCCAGTGTCATTAGAGTCGGCAACGGTATTCCTGAACTTCAGTGGGATACCATAAAGAGGATCAAGCCTGATACCATAATGTGTGTGCCATCTTTCATATTGAGACTTATCCAATATGCCGAGGATAACGGAATAGACTACAAAAACAGCTCTATAAGAAGAATTATCGGTATAGGAGAGGGGTTGAGGGAGCAGAACTTTGAACTCAACCTGCTCGGACGAAAGATTAAGGAGAAGTGGGATGTAGATCTTTTTGCAACATATTCATCTACTGAGATGGGGGCAACTTTTTCGGAATGTGAGTATGGATGCGGCGGACATGTCCATCCGGAGCTAATTATTGTCGAAATTATTGGTGATGACAATCTTCCTGTTCCCGATGGAGAGTATGGTGAAGTTGTGATAACTTCGTTGGGTGTTGAGGGAATGCCTCTGTTGAGATTCCGAACAGGAGATATTGCTGCCAAAAAGGTGGAGCAGTGCAGGTGTGGCAGAAATTCATACAGGCTTACACCACTAGTGGGCAGAAAGAACAATATGATCAAGCTTAAGGGAACCACGCTGTATCCACCGGCAATAAATGATGTGCTTGATAATGCCGAGTATGTGGCCAACTATGTCATTTACGTTAAGAACAGTGATTCAGGTACAGATGAGGTGGTAGTGAAGATTGGTCTCAAATACAAGACAGAGTTTGATGCAATCAAGGATCTCAAGGACCGTTTCAGATCAAGGATAAGGGTAGCTCCAATAATTGAGACAGAGAGTGTGGAGGAGATACAGAAGATAAACTTCCCTGCAAAGAGCAGAAAGCCTGTAAAATTCATTGACCTAAGAAGATAAACTATACAAACTATGAGAAACGGCAAATTTGATGATATACGTCCATATTATGACGAGGAAATACCCTCTGCAATGAGCAGGATTCTTCAGAGTGAGCACTTCCCGCTTCTGGCATCTTACGTTTACCCCGGAAAGAATATCGATGAGTTAAAAGAACTTATCGGAACTTTCAAAACTATTGCTGATTTTCAGTTGGAGGTTATGAGGTGTGTGAACGAGCAGGTTATAGCAAGAAGTTCAACATCATTCACATACAGCGGAATAGACAAACTTGATCCTGATAAAAAATATCTTTTTATATCAAATCACAGGGATATAATGCTTGACTCGTCGCTTTTGCAATACATTTTGTACAAGAACGGCCACGATACTTCTGAGATTACATTTGGAGCCAATCTTATGAGCGGCCAGCTCGTAATAGACATAGGCAGGTCAAACAAGATGTTCAGGGTAGAAAGGGGTGGAAACATGAAGGAGTTCTATAAGGCATCCCTCCATTTGAGTGAGTACATCAGGTATGTAATTACAGAAAAGGGGCAATCTGTATGGATTGCCCAGAGAAATGGACGTACTAAAGATGGTAATGATCTGACTGACCAGGGTATTATAAAGATGTTCTGCATGAGCGGTTCGGGAGACAAGGTGAAGGATCTGGTAGATTTGAATATAGTGCCGGTTTCTGTATCATACGAGTGGGAGCCATGTGATATTCTCAAGGCCGTTGAATTATATTCGTCAAGAAAGGAGAAGTATGTGAAGAGGCCTGGTGAGGATCTCAACAGTATTCTTACTGGTATCCTTCAGCCTAAGGGGGCAATCCATTTTTCATTCGGAACACCTATAACTGAAGAGCAGCTTGCTGCATATTCTGACTCTCCAAGCAGCGAATATCACAAGAGTGTTGCAAAACTGTTTGATGATCAGATTATAAGTAACTTCAGGCTCTCTTCAAACAATTACATTGCCTATGATATGCTTACAGGTGCTGATGAGTTTGCCGCAAAATATACTCCTCAGCAGAAAGCTATGTTTGAGAAAAATATGTCAAAACTTGGTGAGTATAATGTTGATGAGCCAGATGTGCTTAAAGAGATATTCCTTGGCATTTATGCCAATCCGGTAGAGAATGCCAAGAAGCTAAACAGATAGCGGATGAGTGGTCTGTTCATTAAAATATATGAAAAGTTTACCTGTAACAGGAGACTGTATTTCGCCATATTGGCAATGGTCTTCGCAATACTTGTATTGCGCACACTGACATTGCAATACAGCGAGGATATATATGATTTTCTGCCACTTGACAAGAACCATCAGAAGTCACTTTCGGTATATCAGAATATCACATCATCAGACAAGGTAGTTGTAATTTTTGAGCAGAAAGGGGAGGAGACAGACCCAGATTATATTGTCGGGGCAATGGAGGAGTTCAATGGAATTCTCCTTGCAAAAGATTCTTTGGGCTATTTTGATGAGCCACTCAAGCGCTTTGACTACTCAACAATAAATGCTACAACTGATGTCATTTATGACAACATACCATTTTGTCTCTCGGAGGAGGATTATGACAGATTGGATACTCTCATTACCAGGGAGTTTATAAGAGACCGGATTGCGCAGGCAAAGAAATTCCTTATGATGCCTACAAGTACCTTTTTGAGTTCAAGCCTCAAGAGGGATCCATTGTCAATTTTTCTTCCGGCTGTGCAGCAGCTCCAGAAATTTGGTGGAGATACCGAGTTCGAAATCTATGATGGGTATATCTTTTCTCCCGACAAAAGAATCTCCATTGGAATGGTTACATCTCCCTTTGGAGGCAGTGAAACGAGCAACAACACAGCTCTTGTGGCCTTCCTCAATGAAGTGGTAGAGGATGTGCAGAAGGAGTATGATGAGATCTCTGTGCACATAACGGGTGCTCCTGTAATTGCTGTGGGTAATGCTTCACAGATCAAGCGAGACAGCTTTATTGCTGTGCTTATGTCCATTATTCTGATACTTGCGCTTCTGCTCTACTCGTTCCGAAGATGGAGAACACTTTTTTTCATATCAATCTCAATATTTTTCGGATGGCTCTTTGCCATGGCTGGCCTGTCGCTATTTGGTGGTAATGTATCGATGATCGTTCTTGGAATAGCATCGGTCATTATAGGAATAGCAGTAAACTATCCGCTCCATCTGATTGCACATCTCAACCATACGCCATCAATTAAGGAATCATTGAAGGAGATTGTTTCTCCCTTGCTGATAGGAAACATAACAACAGTAGGAGCCTTTCTCTCACTGGTTCCGATGAACTCAATAGCACTCAGGGATTTGGGTATTTTCAGCTCATTTATGCTGATTGGCTCGATAATCTTTGTGCTGATATTTCTTCCTCCTTTGCTCAAGGAGAACAAAGCTGTGAAAGAACGGTACATTTTGCCCTCAGTGAGCAAATTCCAGTTCGATTCAAGAGGGTGGATCATAATTCCTGTGCTGGCAATTACATTGGTTTTAGGATACTTTGGCCGATATACCAGGTTCAATGTAGAAATGCAGAGTATCAACTACATGACTCCAGAGCAGAGGGCCGATTTCAAAAAATTGAATCTTCTCAAAAATCCGGGTGAGTATACCCAGCTTTATGTGGTTTCTGAGGGTCACACCCTTGATGAGGCACTTAAGGCCAAGGAAGAGGGGCAGGGATATATAAATCAGATTGCCGGACTATGTGATTCAATTGCTGTAAAAAGCATTTCCGGGGTAGTTCCTTCTCTTGCTCTGCAGGCCAAAAGAGTTGAGAGGTGGAACAGGTTGATGAGTGAAAAAGGGGAGCTTTTGGGTGGCTGCCTTAAGGAGGAGCTTATTTCAAATGGATTTAAAATCAAGGCATTTGCTCCGTTTTTTGCAACTATTGAAAAGAATTACGAGTGTGGGGCTTTGCACGAACTTTATAATCTGGAACTCTTCAACGGCCATATAAGCAGAGATTCTGTCTCTGTGGCAGTAGTTGATATATTGTCGGTGCCGGACTCTTTGACACATATCGCCAAGGAGATTCTCAAATCTGATACCTCATCCTTCCACTTTGATGAGAAGAGCCTCAGCAGCAAGATTGCCCAAACACTTTCAGATGAATTTGACTATATATGTCTTGCATGCGGTATAATAGTATTCATCTTCCTCTGGCTCTCTTTCGGCCGTCTTGAATTGAGTATAATGGCATTCCTTCCAATGGCAATAAGCTGGGTCTGGATCCTCGGCATAATGGGTATTCTGGGGATAGAGTTCAACATAGTCAACATTATTCTTGCCACATTTATATTCGGACAGGGAGATGACTATACAATCTTTATAACCGAGGGTATCATTTATGAATACACTTATAGGAAAAAGATACTTGCATCCTATAAAAACAGCATAATTCTCTCAGCCCTGATAATGTTTGCCGGAATTGGTACGCTCATATTTGCAAAACATCCGGCCTTGAGATCTCTCGCTGAGGTTACAATAGTGGGAATGATTACAGTTGTTGTAATATCGTATATTGTTCCACCAATAATCTTCCGTTTCCTTACCCATAAGGGTGGAGAGCCGAGACTGGTACCATTGACTATTGCCCATTTCATAAGAGTTGCCATAGTCTATCCGCTTATGCCACTTGCCTTCTTATTTGAGGGCAGGTCCGGCTTACGTGCGGCAAGGTTGCTATGCAGGATGATTCCAGGTGTAAAGTTCGGCTTTCCTGACCGTAGTAAAAATGCAGGATGTGTTGTTCTATACAGGAAGAGCTCTTCTTTAGACAAACTACTCCTTAAGGCAACATATACAGATCCGCTGCTTGTTGGAATTGATAGTTCCACAACAGTAGCTCAGGCCTTGGAAAATCTTGCAGATATGGCAGTAAGATATTCTGCTGCAGTTGAGTTTGTCTCTCTGAATGGTGCTGAATTTGTGTCACCGTCAGGCTCATTCTTTATAAATGGGGGAGAGGTGAGGATTATACGCAGGGAGGTTCATGTTGGCGCGGATGATTTTTCGGCTGAATCTGCAGAGAGACTCTTGCATGAGATGGAAGAGTGTCAGGCAACGCCTGAGGTATATAAGGATTATATAGCTACAAGGTATCTTTATAAAGGGCATAATTTCTGTGCGAGTGTAGGAAGAAATCTTAGAAAAAGCGGATGCTATAGTGAATTTTTGGCAAGCTGTTCTGCATCAGGTGACATTCTGGCCCGAAGTTCAGGTCTGGGGGAGGCGGCCATTTTGCTGGCAAAAGTTTACAGAGACAGAAAGATATACCTTTTCGTTGAAGATGAGAATTTGAGGAATCTTACTTTCAATTTGTCACACCTTCCAATGAATTTATTCCTTGTAAGATCATTTGAAGAGTTTGATACTCTTCTCTCTTCCGGAGAGTTTACCCAATTGTCGGTTTAACTGAATAAGATATGAAAAAGAGAGTTTTATTTATGCTTTCTCTCATTGCCACAGTCTTGCTGTATGGCCGTGATGAATTTAAGAGAGGCGCTTTTGTCTCCGGAACAACTGGAGATACTCTATTGTACCGGTATCTTGAGCCACAGGAGTTAAAAAAGGGCAAAAAGTATCCGCTTGTAATATTTCTCCACGGATCGGGGGAGAGGGGATCAGATAATCAGGCGCAGCTGTTTCATGGCAGCGGACAATTCATAAATCCCGTAAACAGGGAAGAGTTTCCTGCATACGTGCTCTTTCCACAATGTCCCGAAGGCGTGCCTGGTGCATATATGCCCCGTCTTGAGACATTGGTTCCTGCAGATATGCCATTGAATCCGCCTGTAGCTCCTATTGTACTCACCTTGATGGATCTGATAAACTCCTATATTGCCATGCCTGAGGTAGATGACAGACGGGTTTATATAATGGGAATATCAATGGGTGGAATAGCAACTTACGATATAGTTTCGAGGTATCCGGAACTATTTGCTGCAGCTGTGCCTATATGCGGTTCTGTCAATCCGCAGAGGCTGAAAAGCACTAAGGGGGTGGCTTGGCGAATTTTTCACGGGGATTCGGATGCCGCTGTTACAGTGGAGGGTTCGCGCGAAGCTTACAAAGCTTTGAGAAGTTTTGGATATGATGTAGAGTATATTGAGTTTGCAGGATGCACACACAACAGCTGGAATCCTGCCTTCAACTATCCTGACTTTATGAAGTGGTTATTCAAGCAGAAGAGATAATCTGCAAACCTCTATGCATTCATAAAGTAATCTCAAAGGCCTGCAAATGAGGCCGGTTATAAATGGCAAATCCCTATCAGAAAGTGCTCTGACAGGGATTCGTTGTCCGATGTTGGCAGGTATTACAGGCTGTCGCCAAAATCCTGTCTGAATTTGTGAACAATCTTGGAAGGCCAGTCTGATGTAGGCACAAGCTCTCCCATGAAGAAGCGCAATACACTTGGCTCATATGAGAATTTGAGACCACCTATAAGGTCTCTGTTCTCATATAGCCATGCAAGACGGTCCACAACATATTTTGTCTGTGACAATGTGAATACTCTTCTCGGGAATGCAAGTCTCATCAACTCTACATCTGCAAGAATCTCATTGCCGTTCTCATCCCTTACACTTGACATTGTTCCACGTTCCATTCCCCTGACGCCCGAACATAGATAGAATGCTGCAGTCAAAGCTCCAGCAGGGTACTCATGTTGAGGAATGTGGCTACAGAATGTGCCGGCATCAACGTGTGCTCCAAGTACACCTGGAGGTGTTACCATAGGTATACCGGCCTTAACGGCACTCTCAACACAATATTTGATAAAGTTTACACTTTGGCTGATCATTGTCTCATCAATTGTCTCATAGATACCTACAGCCATTGCTTCTATCTCCCTTATAGACATACCTCCGTATGTAAGGAATCCCTCAAATAGAGGAATAAGCGGTTCCATCTTCTTGTAGTAATCCTGACGGTTGGTACAGATACCACCACCTCTTGATGAGGTGAGTTTTCTTGCAGAGAAATATACGAGGTCTGCAAGACCGGTCATCATTTTGATGATGTCGGCCATTGTATTCTCTTTCCACTCCTCTTCTCTCTGTTTTACAAGGTAGGCATTCTCTCCAAGCAAACTTGCGTCAAGAACAAGCATAATGCCGTATTTGTCGGCAACCTGTCTTACATCCATCATGTTCCTGATTGAGAAAGGCTGTCCGCCGATGAGGTTGGTTGATGCCTCCATACGGATGAATGCAATATTCTCAGCACCCTCTGTTTCAATGGTCTGAACTAGTTTGTCAATATCAAAATTGCCTTTGAACGGATTGTCTGAGTGTAAAATAAGAGCTTCATCCTTTACAAGTTCTATAACTTTTCCACCAACTTCGTTGATATGTGCAAGAGTTGTTGTAAAGTGGTAATTTGTAAGTACTGTCTGACCAGGTTTGATGAAAGTGCGGGCTATGATGTTTTCGGCTGCACGTCCTTGGTGTGCAGGAAGGAAATATTTTTTGCCAAGGACTTCATTTATACCCTTGACCAATCTTTCGAAAGATTGTGATCCTGCATATGCATCATCCGCACGCATCATTGCTGAGAGCTGGTTGTCGCTCATCGCATTTGTACCACTGTCGGTAAGCATATCAAGGAACACATCATTTGTACTCAATTTGAATGTATTGTAACCTGCCTCCTTTATGGCATCCCTTCTTCTTTCAATAGGAACAAGGTGTAGCTTTTGGACGATTCTTACTTTGTGCAGTTCGAGTGGAATATCCTCTCCTTGGAAAAACTTAATGTGGGACATAATATTAAGTGAATTAAAGTTAGTACTTATACCCTTGCGGGTAGTTCATTTTTTACAAAACTTCGCAAAAGTAATAAAAAAATGTAACTCCTCTGCATAATGTCATGATTAGGTCGTGATTGTCTTAACTGTTTAATAATTAAGTGTATGCAATATGGCTACATTCACTATATTTACACCTTCGGGGAAAGTGTATAGAAGTTGTTTACATCATTTTGGCCTATTATATTTATCTGATAATGACCTTGAATGAACTAAATTTATTCATTCGTGTCCACTATATTTGAGCGGGGAAAGCAATATTGGGTATCAATATTGCATGCAAGAATAGTTTAAGCTGTAATTTACGATCTCTTTTTAAGAGATGGATTCCGACCATTCAGATTTTGATATGACTTATTCTGAGAAGTTTAAGTATAGGCAATATGATAAGGGTAAAGAAATAATTTTTTGTTGGTCACATATGTTTCAAAACACTTTTTATATTTCACATTATTATACTGAAAATATGAATCTTACGCTACTTACAATCTCTTAAAAAGAGATTTGATCGCGGGTTTGGAAATTTTTATAATTATACTAATAAAATTATTGGTTTATTTATTGAATCTTTAATGATTATTCATTATCTTTGGGATATGGATATGTGTTATCTCGTTCGTGAAATGCTAAAAAAATATTGATTATGAGAATAAAAATTTATCTTCTGTTGCTTGTGTTGCCGTTTTTCGCAATAGGGGCCAAGGCACAGGATGTTGCAGTAAAGACCAATCTGCTTTATGATGCGACAGCTACTGTAAATGCAGGTGTTGAGTTCGGACTTGCACCAAAGTGGACTTTGGATTTGAGCGGTAACTTTAACGCGTGGGAAATCAGTGATGGAAAAAAATGGAAACATTGGATGGCTCAACCCGAGGCTCGCTATTGGTTCTGTGACCGTTTCTCAAGGCATTTTCTTGGAATACATGCTCATGGCGGACAATATAACATAGGAGGTGTCAATGCTGATTTCTCAATCTTTGGAACTGACTTTTCAAAATTGAAGGATAGCAGATACCAGGGTTGGTTCGTAGGTGGCGGCATTGCATACGGTTATGCACTTATACTTGGCAAGCATTGGAATATGGAGTTTGAAATAGGTATTGGATACTCATACACCAGATATGATCTGTTCGAGTGTGCCGGTTGTGGTAAAAAGGTAGGCTCTGACCTTGAGCACCACTACTATGGACCTACTAAAGGAGCTATAAATCTTGTATATGTATTTTAAAAGCGAAGAGAGATGAAAAGGATTATATTGATTGCATTGGTTTGTTTGACTATGGTCAGTAGTGCAATTGCACAGACAGTTGTTCCTGGTGCCGGTGTCAGGGATCTCAATATGCAGCGTAATGGTAAATATATGACAGTCCAGATGGTACTTGATCTTAAGGATCTTGACGTCAAGTTCAATAGGGCGGTAATACTTACCCCGGTGATTAAGAATGGTTCGGATTCTATAGAACTGTCATCTGTAGGAGTATATGGCAGAAACAGATACTACCACTACCAGCGTATCGGTATTGGCCAGATTACTGGTGAAGATGAATTGAGTTTCAGAGCATCAAAGATGCCTGATACTGTTTCTTACAGCTCAATATCCAATTATGCTGAGTGGATGGAAGGTGCTACTCTCTTGCTTAACCGCAAAGATTTTGGCTGTTGTTCAGATATTCTTGCAGATAATGATGGCGTTTTGTTGGATAAATACCGTACACCTGTAACTGACTATATTCCATTGTTGGTGTATGTACGTCCAGCTGCTGAGGAGCAGAAGGCCCGTTCATTGAGTGGAACAGCATATATTGACTTCCCTGTAAATATAACCCAGATCCGTCCGGATTACAGAAATAATAAAGTGGAACTTTCAAAGATTTCCGGCACTATTGATTCTGTTAATGATGATGAGGATATTACAATCAAAAATGTTGATATAAAAGGTTATGCCTCACCTGAGGGATCATGGGCCCTTAACGAAAGGCTGGCAAAGGGACGTACAGAATCTTTGAAAAAGTATGTTCAGGAGCTTTATAAATTTGCGCCTGACATGATAACAACATCTTATGAGCCTGAAGATTGGAACGGATTGCGCAGATATGTTGAGGATTCAAAACTTGAAAGCAAGAAGGCTATTCTTGATATTATTGATTCAAAACTCAATCCTGATGTCAAGGAGAGTCAGATCAAGAGCAAGTACCCTGAGGATTACAAATATCTTCTTGCTAATTGTTATCCTGCTTTAAGGCACTCTGACTATAGGATTGACTATGTCATCAGAGACTTTACCACCATTGATGAGATCAAGAATATAATGGCTACAGCACCCCACAAGTTGAGCCTTCAGGAACTTTACCGCTTGGCTCAGGAGTATGAAGTTGGAAGCGAGGAGTTCAACAATATCTTTGAAACAGCTGTAAAAATGTATCCGGCAGATGTTGTTGCCAATCTTAATGCTGCCAATGCTGCAATGGAGCGTAAGGATCTTGTAAGTGCCGAGAAGTATCTTGCTAAGGCTGGGAAATCTCCTGAAGCGACTTATGCCCGTGCAAATCTTGCAGCGATGCAAAAGAATTTTGATATGGCTGAAAAGCTGTTTAATGAGGCAAAAGATGCTGGAGTAAAGGAGGCTGATGCATCAATTGCCAGAATTATAGAGCTCAAAAAATAATATTCCTTAATAGTAAATTTAGTAGTAAAATAACAATGTTAAATTAAATTATTATGAAAAAACTATTATTTGCCCTTTTTGCAATGGCCGTTGTTATAGGCTGTTCAAAAAATGACAATGCTCCTTCTCCACAGGAGGCAAATGGTCAAGCTTCATTTTTGACTGTGAACTTCAAGTCTGCCGGTTCAATAACAAAGGCTCCGGAAGATATGTTTGAGTATGGCTCAACTGATGAGAATGCTGTCAATAATGTAATTTTCTATTTCTTTGATGAGAATGGAAACAAATATCCAGTTCAGGATATGCAGAACTTTATTGCTGGTAATGTGAAGGATTGGACAGCAAGTACAGATGAGCCTGCAGTTTCAATTGAGAAGGTTTCAGGCATGGTATTGGTTATCAAACAGGTTCAGGATGGTCAGATTCCAGCCAAAATGGTAGCAGTGCTTAATGCTCCTGCATCTTTGCAAAAATCAATGTCTTTGGCAGATTTGCAGGCTGAGGTCCTTACTGCTTTGACTATTCAGGATGATCAGAAAAATGATTACTTCATAATGTCAAATTCTGTGTATGTTGACGGTTCTGAAGTTGTCTATGCAAGTGAAATTGATGAGACCAATCTCTTCTCAGCTAACGTAGAGCCGGGTGAGCCTGGTTATAATAAGCCTGGTACAATTCTTAAGCCTGGTGAGGCTGGTGTTCCTGCAAATATAACACCAGTTGAAATTTATGTTGAGCGTGTTGCTGCAAAAGTAAGAGTTGCAGGTGCTGCAAATGTATCATTGGATAAAATTCCTGTCTATGATGAGCAAGGAAAGCAATTGACTGTACCTGTAGAGGGTAGTGATGATGAGGTTAATGCTTATGTAAAAGTTTTGGGTTGGGATGTTACAAACAATACCTCTGAGGCTTATGCTATTAAAAAATTGAGTGCTTCATATGATGATCTTGGTTTTACTCCTTGGAACTCTACTGATTTCCACAGATCATATTGGGCTGAGACAGATGCAGAGCCTATGCATAATCTTAAATTTGAGGATTTGATCGGTAGAAATTTGACACCTGGTTTCGCATATTATTTTGAGAACACTTTGCCTGCTGCTGAGAATAACGGTGTAAACATCAATCCAAACGACACTTTTGAACCTTCAGCTGATGATGCAAACAAGGCTTCACAACTTTTGGTTGCTACCCAGTTGGTTGATGAGCAGGGTAATGTTTTGGCAATTGGAAGATGGTATGGCCAAAACTACACAGTACCGGCTCTTAAGGCTGCTATGGTTGGAACTGTAGATCACAGATTGTATGTAAAGGATCCTGCTGATGCTACCAAATTCTTGGCTATCACTGCAGATGATGTTGAATTTGTACAGAGACCACAAACAGATGCAGATTCAAGATACCTTGTATATATGACTGCAAAAGAGGGTGTTACATATTATGATGCAACAGGTGAAGAAATTACAGCCACATCTTCTGAAGATGAGACCAGTGCTGCCTATATCCTTGAGCATGTTGATCCTGCACAGATTTGGGCTGACGGTCATGCGTACTATTATACAACAATCCAGCACTTTGGAGAGGCTACAGGTATTGTACGTAACCATTTGTATGATATCAAGATTGAGAAAGTAACAGGTTTCGGTACTCCTGTATTTGAGGACGGCTTTGTAATTACACCTGAGAAACCTGAGGATATTGAAGCGGTTAACCTTTCAGCAAAGATCAATATCCTTTCATGGCATGTTGTTGAGCAGAGTGTAATTCTATAGTAGATATTTTAGGGAACTATTCGCGAATGCGCGATTCAGTGGATAGTTCAAATAATATATGATATAAGAATGAACGGCGGGGAGTACCCGCTCCCCGTCTTCTTTAAATTTAAACGGGAATAGTGAAGTTGGCAAGAGGGGAATATTGTGCTGGGTGATAAGTGAGATATATTTTTGCTTTTGGGCAGACATTTGGATTTGAAAATTATACTGCATTGCAGTTCCATATATAGATAATACTAAAAAAAGATAACGAAATGAAAAAATTATTATTTCTTGTCATTGCTCTTGCCGGGCTAATGTTCACTTCTTGCGAGAATGTAATTTTTGATGATGAGGGCGATTGTTCTGTCAACTACAGAATAAAGTTCAGGTATGACATGAATATGAAATTTGCAGATGCTTTCAACAATTCTGTATCTTCTGTGCATCTGTTTGCATTTGATCCGAGCGGAATACTTGTATATCATAAGACCGAAGCCGGTGATATTCTAAAGGATGAAAATTATGCAATGGATGTGGATCTTGAACCTGGCAACTATACGCTTCTTGCCTGGTGCGGTCTTCAGGGCGGTGACTCTTTCAGCCTGACCAACCAGATAACTATCGGTTCTACAACTATTGAAGAGTTGCAGTGCGAAATGAAAAAGGAGTATGATGACAACAATAATGCATACTCTGATGATGATCTCAACTCTTTGTTTCACGGTATTCAGGAGGTAGATCTTCCTAATGAGCCTGGAACACATACACGTACAGTATATCTCATTAAAAATACCAATACCGTAAGAGTCGTTTTACAGCATTTGAGTGGTGTTGACATCTATCCTGAGGATTTTATATATGAGATTACAGATGACAATACCTATATGGCCCATGACAACAAAATAATTCCTGATGAGGAGGTAGACTATTATCCTTGGATTATATCTTCCGGTAGTGCCGGTATTTATGCCGATATATACGGAGTCAAGGCTACTCAAGTTAATGTTGCTGTTGCTGAATTTACTATCAACAGACTTGTAGTTGAAAACAATCCTGTACTTACAATTTATAATGCCAAAGACAACTCCAGGGTCCTTGCCATTCCTCTAAAAGATTATGCACTATTGGTAAAGGGTAACTATAACAAGAAGATGGATGATCAGGAGTACCTTGACCGTCAGGATGAGTACAACCTTACATTCTTCCTTGATGAACATGGGTTGTGGTCTACCAGCAGAATTATAATCAATTCATGGCATATAGTTTTACAGAATCCGGATTTGCAATAAATTTAATCAATGAAAATGAGAATATCATATTGGGTTACAGCAGTAGTTCTTCTTGTGCAACTATCAACCTCCTGCATTTATGATAAGGAGCTTACAGATGTGCAAGAGAATGCCATTACCTCCAAATACATATCCTTCTCTGTTAATGTAGCACAACAAGCCGCAGCAACAAGGGGAGATGACTATACTTGGGGTGATGATTATCCAAGTACGTTGGGAACTGCCTTTGAAAATAGGATTCTTACAGGTTCATTGAATGTGTACGCGTATGACAATAATGGAAACTACGTTGCTACCGTTCAGAATATATCCTACGGTGGAACCCAGCAGGATGAGGGTATATATGAATTTTTTGGTGTTTTGCAGAGCGAGACAGTCAATTCTGACATTACATTGAATAATGGGGCGACACTTATGCTGGTTGTAGCAGCCAATTGTGGAAGTGTTACAATCAGTAATGGTATTCCTGATCTTGATGGTCTCACCTTCTTGAATGCTTGGGATGCTTTTCTTTCTCAGAACAGTTCAATACCAATGTGGGGTGCTAAAAGAGTAACCATAAGTGGTGATCCTATTCAGGATGTCGGTCAGATTGATCTTTTAAGGGCTTTGGCAAAGGTTGAAATATTGTTGGATGATGCGATTAAAGACAAGTATGAGATCACCTCAGCCAAATTGACCAAATCATATACTACAGGCTACTCTTTTCCAGGCAACTGGAATTTGACAGAGACTCCTACTCTCCTTCATAAAAATTCATTCAGAGAGTATGGAGAGGCAGATGCATTAGTGAAAGATGTCAATATGTATCCAGTCAATTCAAGTTATATGATTTATATGCCTGAGATTGACAATACAAATGATGATGTGAGAATTAACCTTACAATTAAGGACAAAACAACTGATAATGTCTCTTATGAATTTGAGGGGGAAACAGCTTTAAGGTTTGTAACCTATGAAAGCACTGGATTCCTTCCGGATTCTCCGGTACCTTTCAATATTGTCCGTAACCATTATTACAGATACATAATAAAAGGTGTCGGATCTGCTGATCTGCAAGTAATATGTGATGTGCGTCCTTATGCTGAGGTTAACCTCAGACCTGGATTCGGACTATAAATTAAATTGTCGGAAAGATGAAAAGAGTCTATTTTTTTACAATATTGTTCATAATATCGCTTCTTATGGGCATTGTCTCTTGTGAGCCGTACGAAGTTGAACAATTGGGTGACAAGAATATACCGGAGGGTGAAACAACTCTCTCTGCAAAAGTTACTTTCAACTCTTTTAAAGATGCCTTGATTGGCTCCACCAAAAGTGCCGGTGATGCAATCAGGCAGATTGAGGGTTTGGCGCTGATTGTGTACGATAAAGAGGGAAAGTTCTTCCAGTCGCAGTACTTCTCAGCCAGCCAACTTACAATAGAGGATGTTGAACGCAATCCGTCAGATACAGATGAGAAACAGGATGATGGTACAACAGACAGGAATAATGCTGAGTCCACAACTCCTCAGGCAAAATTCGATTTTACCATTCCGTATGGCATTTACAGCATATATGTGGTTGCCAATATGGGCGATATTGCTAATGACAATACTTACAGGAGTCAGATTCAGACTATAGAGGGATTGAAGAATATCTCTTTCAACTGGGTTCAGGACAATACTGAGAATCCTACCAATATCTCGGAGAATAATCAGATGTTCGGATATTTTACCGCCGGCAGTTCCAATACAAATGGGGAGCAGGTTACCATAAACAAGGCCGGACTGGAGTTGCATGCCTGGTTGAAGAGAGCTGTTTCAAAGGTAACAGTAGCCTTTAATGGAGAGGGATTGAATGAAAATATACGCGTTACAGTAAAATCGGTGCAAATAAAGGATATTCCTGTATCATGCCTTCTTGATGCCGATAACATTCCTGATGCCGACAATGAAATTCTGGCTGATGGAGAGATTATCTCTTATGCCGATGCACAGGGTGAATTCCCTGTAATTACCAAAGGTGGTGTAATGTTTGGTTCAACTAACTATCAGGGCTGGAGGGAGTCAGATGGTACAACAT
>JAEIGA010001164.1_pt1 | contig 40377 bp, 67 predicted proteins | sample 9270691 | NCBI WGS metagenome assembly JAEIGA01 (sample SAMN17057246, study PRJNA624740) | gut metagenome | biome: biome; isolation source: fecal sample | host: Bos grunniens | place: China: Xizang | collected 2019 | reverse complement strand
TACGCAAACGGCACACCTGTAATCGTGATATACCCTCTGGCGACAGAAACAACCGAAACTGTCGCAGGACAAGTAATGGAAACTGCCGCTGGCGACAACCAAGCAGTGATAACCCAGGCAGGTATGGACGGTTTGGAACTTGAAGTGGAATATGTGGAGGCATAATATGTCAGACATAAACATTGGTGCTATTTCAGAGGCGTTAAACGACAAGACAGACCGTGATATGCGGAATGTGGACACAGTTGGTGGTGCCGATGCTGTAATTGAATATCAAGCCCCAGACCCAGCCAACGACTACAAATGGTATCGTAAATATGCAAGCGGTTGGGTTGAACAAGGCGGTTTAATACCTTTAACATCAACAGGTTGGAAAGATAATTATGTCATTACTCTACCAATCACAATGGCGAATGATAAGTATAATATAAATTTTATGAATGGTTATACTGATTATGTTGACCACGATACAGTAGTGACAGCAAGAACAACAACTAACTTCACTGTAAGAAGATATGTTAGTTATCAGTCAGAGGCGTGTTGGGAAGTCAAAGGTATGGCAGCATAGGGAGGGCAAAGTGGAACAATATCTTTCAGAAATCATAACAGCGTTAGTTTCGGTAGCAGTATCGTATGGTGCTATGAAAGCCGAAATTCGCAATATGAAACAAAAGATTGACAGATACGATAAAGACCACGATTTGTTGGTGGAATTGAATACTAAAATAGATATGATTCTTAAAAACCAAAGGAGTAAAAAATGAACTGGTTGCTTGAAAACTGGGAACACATCGCTGCGGGTTTTGGTATGTTGGTTGCACTTTGCACCGCCATCGTAAAAATGACCCCAACCCAGAAAGACGACAACATTTTGGCAAAAGTCGTCAAGTGGGCAGATGTATTTTCAATCGTCTTCACCAAAAAAGACGCACAGGTTATCGCAGACGCACTGAAAAAGAAGACGAAATAATGAAAACAAAGCGTTGGAAAAAATTATACGGGCATACAGTTAGTTTTGTGTGCCCGTATTGTCTTAAAGTGGTTCCGCTGGCAGAGGGGACTATTGACCATAAAAACCCGTTTGCCCGTTCTCACGATAACAGTCCTGAAAACAAGGTTTTGTGTTGCAAAAAAGACAATAATAGAAAAGGTATGTTGACAGAAGATGAATATATGTTATATTTATTGTTAGATAGGGTTAGACAAGGAGGTAAAAATGTCAGAGATTTGGAGGCCCTTGACCAACATAAACAAGAACTTTCTTGTATCGTCAACGGGAAAAATCAAAACAACAGATAGACATATTGCACCAGATAGAACACACCCAAAAGGTCAGTTTGTAAAAGGGCGTGTGCGTTCAACAAAAAACACAACTCATAGATACGAAAGTATAATTATAGACGGAATACGATATTATGTTCATCGGCTTGTTGCCGCATATTTTATAGGCGACAATTATATTCCAGATGGTTTTGAAGTAAATCATAAAAACGGGAACACAAAAGATAATCGTGTAGAGAATTTAGAAATAGTGGCACACCAAGACAATATGACGCACGCCACAAAAGTTCTGAACAGATGGCAACAACAAGCCGAAAGACAAAACAGACCAGTTTTTTGTATTGAGTTGCAAAAAGAGTTTGAATCTATGAAAAAAGCATCAGAATACTTTGGTGATTACCGCAACAAGGGTGGTGGAATTGGTGTCGCAATTCGCCAAAAATGTCGTGCTTTTGGGTATCACTGGGAATTTTCCTGATATACGGAACGGTTGCCACGAAAGATAGCCCGCTTTTTTTGGTCCAGGACGCTGATTTTATATTTCGGGTTCAGATACCAGCACCGATGGTCTAACTCTTGCCACCACGCAAATTCACCGCCAAAACTCGCAAGTTCTATCGTCAATCGTTGTGCCTCGGTTTCGGTATCAACTTTTCGCATAAAATGTTCATAAATTGTTGGCTGTGGGTTGTTCTTGGTGACAACGGTCCATTCAACGCCCCAGAACGCAGGGCGGACTTTTCCATCAAAGATAATTTCAGGGTGATAACAATAAAACGGTTTTAAGATTTTGTGTTTTGGTGTTGACATTCTCTTTCCTTTATATGCTATATGTTGTTTTGATTTTTTCCATTCTTCTTTTTACGGCATTGGCACCCTTATTCTTTTTGCACCAAATAAAGATGCCTTTGATTTCAAAACCATTTGGGTTGTAATTTTTCCGTCTTTGATAATTTCCATTCAACCAGTTGTCCGCTTGTTGACACAGGTTTTGACGAGTTCCTATGACAGGGTAATCTTTCACAACAGCACGAGATGTTTTATACAGTTTGTCGTTTATGCGGAAAATAAACTTCCCTTTATCTAGTTCTTTTGGAATTTTTTTGGTTCTGTATTTGCAGTAAAAAAACAATTTGTCACTCAACGGCATAACACCAAGGTTTTCTACATTGTTGTTGTCAGGGTTGCCATCTTTGTTGAAAACAACATAACCGTTTGGCACAGGACCAACAAAAGCGGTATAAACCAAGTGGCGTATAGGGTATGCGTGCTTTGTGTATTTTTCACACAAGACATAAACTTTTGTATTCTGCCTTGGTGCAGGTGTTAAAAAGCGTTCTTCAAACCGTGGGTGTTCTGATTTGCACAAACCATCGTTTGATATTTTGTAATTTCTATTTAGTGGGCAGGTCTTCCATTCTCTCATTTTCTTTTTCCTTTCCTTTCAAAAATTCTTTACATTTTGCAACGATATAACGCGTCATATCATCGCGGTCCTTGCAGAACCTGATACGCACGCCATAATGACACGCATACGCCAGTAATGACTGCATAATTGTATCAAACTTGTATTCCCAGCCGTGCCGTTCACAATAACGATACACGGTCCCTGCGGTGTGTTCAACCAAGATGTATTTGACCTGAAAATCTTTCATACGGTCCATTTCCCGCAAAAAGCGTTCGTGGCCGCCGATGAGAGTTCCCACCAGGTCGGGCACAGATTTTCGTTCAAAGCAGATTTCGTCTTCGTGGCCCACCAAGGAATAGTCCCCAGTTTTGAGGCCTTGGCGGACCACTTCAACGCCGCGAATGTCACCCAGATTCAATGGGTTTTGCTCGCGGGAATCTTCTATGATGGTCAATTTGGTTGCCATTATTTTTGTCTTTGTGCTAATAGATATTTTGCCAGTGCAATAATTTCGCCGTGTGATTCGCGTTCGTATGTTTTGTCCTTATACCAGAACAAGAACTTTTCCTTGCCTGATTTGGTGTCAAAATCACGCCAGATGTCTATGATTTCGTATGATTGGTAAAATTGCAGTTTTGATTCACTCATTTTTCAACCTCCGTATTTTTGCTTGGTATATTCTTTCGTCAAGGTCGTCCAATCGCTGCACTGATTCAACAGCCATATCTTCCGCCCTTTCCGCGATTTCGCGTGTGCTGCGGTCTTCGGCCTCGGCACGAACATCTGTAAGCAACCGTCCGTTCAGGTCGCAACCGCGTTTCCGTGCCCACGCTTTCGCTGCCCTGCGACCCTCAACCCACTTTTGCAATAATTCTGGCGGTGTTGGCTTGTGTGCCTCTTCCAGCCGTTTATGGCGTTCCAAGACAAAATCATAGTATTCTTTTTTGGTCTTGGGGCCATACATATTGCCCTTGCAGTAATCAGCGTATGCGTCACGCCAATCGTCTTTGGACCATTCAGTCGGTGGCAGGTTTATGAGATTTAGATTCATTTTTAGGTCCTATAATTTCAGTTAGTTTGCGATAGTATTCATCACAACCAGCAGACACAACAGGGTCGGTATCTGGGTTGTTTCGTGCAATAGTGCGTTGCAGTGCTGCCGAACGCCGTAAATCACGAAATTCAACTTCAAGGTCGCGTTGAATGTCGCCAACCATTTTTGCGTATGCACGCCTGCGGTCTTTCAACTGCTTGATATACTTTCTGCGTTTCTTAAAAAATTCTGCGTCTTGTTTCATTTTGTTCACCCTAGGGGCAGGCCGTGTTAGTATGCTCATTACTATTTTACTGTCTGGGCGATGGTCTTTCAACCAGGTGGCAACCGTGACGGCCCAATGGGGTGGGGGACTTATATTACTTCTGGTCTTGGCTGGCCTCCTTGCCGCACATTTTCAACGCCCCCAAACTGTTATTTACAAAGTTTCAAAATGTCCTTTGTAAGTTTTTCAATCTGTTCCACTGTTTCCAGTGATTTGTGCTTGTCAACCAACTGTCTGATTGCGTCCACAAATTCGTGTTCTTTGTCCATCAAAATATCAACGGCCTTTGGACGAATGTCGCAGAACAACTTTGCTTGTTTTTGTAATTGTTCAGCAATTTCTTCGTCTGCCATACCCATCATATCGTCCATAGAATCACCATCATCACAAGGACACAACGGCTTTGCGTGTGCACGCAAAAATTCTCTAAAATCAGAGAAAACTTCATTCAAGTTTTTCTTTTCCATTTTCATTTTCCTTTGGTTTATTGTCCTCCAAAACCCATTCTGTAAAACGAATTTTGAAGTCCAGTTCTTGTTCTCTTTTTTGCAGGTCTTTCCGTTCCTCCACTTGTGCTACAAATAAGGACGGTTCCTGCATAAAGTTCGCGGCGTCTAACCAACTCTTTGTCCAGTCCAGGCGTTCGCGAACCTTATTCAGTTCGGTTTTATATTTGGCCAGAGCCAGATTCAAGGTTTCCGCTGTCTTCATTGAATGTCACCTCTCTGGCACCCAACGGAATCACATTCACGGGTGCTGGTTTTTCTGGTGCTGGGTCCATTACAAGTTTCGGTTGTGCTGGACGCAATATGTTTTCTGCGACAGGTTCAGGGTCCAGTTGCAACGGCTTTGATGGTGGTGCCATCTTTACTGGAATTTCTGGTGTGCTTGGTTCCTCGCCAACAATACCGAAAACGATGCGTTTCCAATCTTTGCCATACACATATTCATAGACCTCTTCATCGCGGAATTTCCATAATTTTCCAACCTTGACGGCAGGAAAACCCAGGGTTCCCTTTGCAGCGTTCGTGCGAATTGTGCTTTCCGCACAACCCATAATCTTTGCGACTTCTTGTGCTGTAATCAGTTTCAATTTTTCCCCCTTTGATTAGAACGGAATATCGTCATTTACGCTTTGTGCGATTGTTGTTGGTTCTTCCTTTGGTGCCTCACCGCCAATCTTTTCAGCACGAGTGATTCTAAACGAGTTCCAAATGTTTTTCTTTCCGTCTTTTTCGGTTTCGCGAGAAGTGATGAATATGACCGCTTTATAAATACCACCAACATCTAAATCGCCAACGGCTTGCGATGTCGTAGCAATCAACTTTGTTTCGCTGACAGACCCATCTTCGCGTTCCAAATCTTCTTCAATCGTGTATTCATCTGTTTCCCATTCTTTGCCAGAATTGGTGGTCCCCGTCTTGTGTTCTTTTTTCAATACCTTGATAATGGTTTCTTGTGTTTTCATAGTTTTTCCTTTTGGTTTGTTTTATATTCCTAATGCGTCACGATACATTTTCATCAACTCATCTTGTTCGTCCAGTTCATCAGGGTCCATTTTGCGAAGTTCAACCATCTTTTTGATGTATTTCGGGTCATAGCCCGCGGACTTCGCCTCTGACATAACTTCTTTCAAGTCGGCTGCGATGGCGGCCTGGTCTTCATTGAGTTTTTCAACTCTTTGAACGATTGAAAGCAGTTGTGCGTTGTCAAAGTTTTTCGTCATATTTTACTCCCTTGGTTGCTTATGACAGTTTTATTATAACATATTTTTTTTGTTTTTCCGACAAAGTAAAAAAATTTTATACTATTTTTAATATAAATTTGTCTGGCAGGCGGTCCATAAGGAAATCAAAGGCGTGACGGCTATTTACAACCTTTCCTTTGACCTTGTTCAGGCCAACCAAAATACAACCCTCTGTATCTTCTGCTGTGTTTCCTGTGTGAATACGCACACCAGAAAACCCATTGACGCCAAGAATTTCGGGCAGTGTTTTTTCAAACCGCGGCGAATATGATTTCACTACGGTATATTCACCTGCTGGAATGGCTGTTTGTCCCTTTATTTTTTCACCCGCTGGACGCACTCTGTCTTCCAAGGTGTCGCAAAAATACTGGTCGTCAATATAAAGGTGCCCGATAGTATATCTGTCGCCTCTAAATACTCGTTCAATCATTACTAATGGTCTGTTCATTTTACACCCCTTTGTTCCAATGCCGTTATTTCTTGCAACACGCCATCTGCATACATTGAAACACCAGTTTCATAAGATACATCTGGCGGGCAAGCAATAATATCTTTAAGTTCTTTCAGGCCGTTTTTTGCCTTATCTAACGCCTTGTGTGTGCGTTCCAAATCTTGTTTTGCTTGTGTCAGTGCACCAAGCACTAAATTTGGTATAGACGAACCCCACAATTTACACTTGTCATTTGTGCAGGTGGAAACAATTATATTGATTTTATGCAGATTGCTCTGGCATATTGGACATTTTATATCACTCATTTCAATACCTCCGCAAGTTCTAATGGCGTGCCCGTCAATACAACGATTGGCAATTCGCGTATATTCAACGCACGAGCCAAGTTCATTATTGTTGCAGTATCGGTTTCAACCTCTGCGTCAGGCACTTGTGATGCCAATGTTTTGCACTTGCTGCAACCCTCTTGTGATAAGATAATTTTTCTCATTTTTCTTCCTTTTTGTTTTTGAATAAATCAGATTCATACAGTTCTTTCAGTGTTCTTTGGTGTTCTTCTGGTGACATTGGTGTAAAGGCACCAACCATAGCGACCAAAAGCCAAACCTCAAACACAGTTTCAAAGAACGATATTATACAAAACAATGTTATTGCGGCATCGTCAGGCACGACAGTCCACAACCAACAAAGATATTTTACTATAAAATAAAACAACATTATTTCACCTCACAATGATTGGTTGCCAATGTAAATGTAAAATTCGCACTGGCACATACGGTTCCTTTGTTGTCCAACACTTCTGCATAGCAAGTGTAAAGCGAACTGAACAACTGAATTTCGTGATAATGGTTGCAGCGAACGGTTATGTTGTATTTGTCGCACACCTGTCGCATAAACTCAACATTGTCCACCCGTTTTGTCACCAACACTGCTTTGTCGGACAGATTGGCCTGATGGCGAACATAAAACAGTGCTGCACGGTCCATCATATCAAACAAATAACCACCCGAATACATACCGTAATCATTTTTTTCTTTCATCTTTCTTCCCTCTCTTGTGTCCGTCCTTATCAAAAGTGTATTCCCTGATGGTGCACGCTGGTTCCTTATGGTGCACAAAATCTATTGCGTCCTCTTTCATACAGAAAGTGGCAACAACATTGTCTTTCATATCTATCACATAGTAAATAGTGGTCATTGTTCGCCTCCCATAGCACAAAAGATTCCACATTCCACATAGCACGATTTTGGTTTTCGGCCTGTGGCGTTTAATGGCAATTCGTCAAGAAATATGTGGCGTGGTTCGTGGCCTTTGCCAAGGTCCACCAGACGACAACCTAATCTGCGTGATTGTTCCGCACGCTGCTTAAAAACATCAGGAAACAATCTGCGAACCAACTGCCAATACCATACGCTGCCAGATTTTACACACCCGATACAGTTTGCGTTTGGAAAACCATACTTGGTGTATATTTCTGGCAACTTGATGCCCGCCAATTCAATTTCGTTGAAACAGCGATGCTTATTCCAACCTTGGTCTATCAGTGGACATTCCAACCGATAACCCTTATTCTTTTCGGACTTATTGAAGTTTTCTTGACGGTTTGTTTCTTCCGCAGTATAACCCATCACGATTATATCTTTTTCACGGTCAAAACTGTTGTCTTTTTCCCACTGCATACGAGCCATCTGTTTTAGTTCCAGTGTGCAGGGTGCGAAGTGCGGCGTGCTGACCAAACCATATTCCTCAAAAACCTTGGTAATATCACAGTCCTTGAAACACGGGTTGATGGCCGATTCAATTTTTATACCCAGCCACTGTTCGCAATCTTTCAAGAAACGCCTGTTGTCTTCGTGTTCGTTTATAACAGGGTTGTTCACGACACGGACATTCTCTCTGCCATACTTTGCGATGGCTAATTTTGCGGCACACGCTGACGCTGCACCACAAGAAAACCAACATACAATCATTTAGTCCTCCGTGTTCGTGTGATGGTAATTGCCATACTGGGTTTTTTCCCAGGTGCGTTTGCGGTTCTTTGCCATCTTTTCATCAACCTTGTTTGGAAAAACAGCACTGGCGTATATTTCCTTGCGTTCGTTCAATGCAGTGGCAACGATGGTCATATAAGACATCGCAACAACCATATCAAAACGACATAACCCGCAAGCAACGATAAACATATCAGCCAGTTCCTCAAATGTTGGAGTGCGTTCGTATTCCTCCATTTCCTCGTCAAACTTTCGCAACTGGTCTTCCATTGTTGCGTCAGGGAAAGTTTCTTGGTGCCATTTGGCGATTGACAACACTGTTTCTTTCATTTTTTGTCCTTTTTGTTGATGATGTTGAAGTAGCGTTCCAGTGCCGTAATTGCGTCTTGTGGGGTCATCGCAGAAAACGAAAAAGTCGCATACGGGTCGTTGTTAAAGTTTCTCACAGTGATAACGATTGGTTGTGCCATAGTTTCCTCCTTTGGTTATAGCGGCAAATCGTCCAGTTGTTCTAAATCAAGTTCTTGTTGTGTCTTTTTTGTTCCCAATGGGTCTATGCGAAATACACGGGCCCGTCCACCAGCGGCCATATCGTATTTTCCAGTGGTTAAAATTGTGATACAAGTTTCTGGCAATTCAGCCAAGGCCTCAACAGCACGCCAAAACGCACGACTTTGCAGGCATACCTTGCGGTGTTCATCACACCATTCGGTGTATTTTTGATACGAACCCCATTTTTCAGTTGAAAATTTCTTGGCCTCCAATTCGGCACCCCATTTATCAGGTTCGCCACGGACCGCTTTGATATAACCAAGAATCGCAAAGTTTTCTTTGGTTTCCCAGTTATAATTATTCAGGTTGTTTTCCTTGACATCAAGACGGTCATTGTCGGTCAATTTATACACACCGTGCTTGACATAATATGCCTTTGCCTCGGCCAGCATTTGTTGGAAAAATTCGTCAGGCAAGTCCTTTTCGGTGATGCGACATTCTTGTTCTTTCAGGTGGCACTCAAATATGATTTGGCGGCGTTCGTTGGTGGCATACACCTGGTTGACATCGTTGCAGGTGCGAACGATGATGAATGACCTGTCGTGTAATTCGGGGTCTTGGAACTTGCGTGAAAACTTGTCCTGCGGGTTCGTCACCAAGGTCTTGAATTGTTCCATATCTATCTTGCCAGCACCCTTGCCGACCCAGGTGCACTCGTCATCAACGACAATCACATTGTTTCCATCATACGCATTGACATAAAAATCGTCTTTACTGCGGGTTTGCATTGTCAAAAAGCCACAGTATTTACTTGGAATCAGGCGGCGGCACAAAAACGATTTTCCAATACCTTTGGACTTGGACACGATGTCAAAAAAGTATGGACAATAATCGTTGCGTGGCGAAAACTTTGCGACAATACTGGTCATCATCAACAAAAAGAAGTTTGGGTTTGTGTCGCACTCAAAGTATTTTTTCATAAATGTCCCGATGCGTTCAACGCCGTCCCATTCTGGTATGTTATCATAAAATTCTTTGCGTGAATTAAAAGTGCTATACATTCCTATATTTCGCCACAACAGGTCAAGTTCGTTTGCTTTGATTTCACGGTATTTGACTTTTTTTACTGTTTCATCAGTATCTTTATCAACGCCCCACGACACAGTTTTAATCGCCAATTTGTCCCAAAAGTGCGTTTCAAACATTGTCTTGGCCTGGTGTTCTGCAATCAAAGGTCGCTTTGCGAAGATTGACTTATACAAGCCCGTCACGGTATCGCGGACGAACAAAGTATGCGTCTGGCACAGGGTCACCAACTGGCTTGTCAGTTCGGCGATGGACCCTGCACCGACTTTTTTACCCTCAATAAGCGGTTGCAGAATAGCAATCTGTTGGTCTAACGGAATTTCGTTTTCAATATAATTGTCAAGATTTTGGTCGGGGGACAGATTGGAAAGGGTGTCCCCCGATAGGTAGTCGTCCTCTGGTGTTGGGGCTTTTGGAACAGGTGTTTCATACGCCACGCAACCATCATTGAACGCTTTGTTCATTATATCAAGATTGGCGTTAAAATCAAGACCATTTGGCAAATACGATTTTTTCGCATTTGTAAATTGGTCCAAGATTTCGGTATCGCCACCATCTAATATAACATCAACAAAATCATCTGGTTTAATTTTGGCTAATTCAGCCCGTGATAACACCGCCTTTGGAAAGAACAATTCGCTTTGTTCAAGTATTTGGGGGTTATCAGTTATAAAAAGTTCTTTTGCCATTTGCAATACCCTTTCCTTTATTGCGGTTATCATAAATACTATAACAGTTCTTTTGGCAATTTCAAGCCCTGTTTTTTATAAATTTTTTTTATCAACTTTTCTGCGGCTTTGCACTCTTTGAACGAACACAAATGGCCGAAGTGAAATTCGTAATCATCGCCCTTTCTCATACCGATTGACATATATTTATACCAACCTGTGCGGGACGCGTTTGGGTGGTCGCTGTTTTTCCACAACGGGTCAAACAAATTATGCAATCTGTTGCGTTCTGCACGAAGTTCGGGGCTGGCAATATATGCTTTGGGTTTCCAAACGCCATCAAAGTTTTGTGCCATACCATAGTTCAGGCAGTGTGGGCATTGGTAATACTTGTCATTCCACGATTCAGGACGCCGTGGGTATAAAGTCATACCGCCCACAAGTTCTGCCTCAACCTCTCGGTGACACTTGCAGCACCATACTTTCATTATTTTGCCTCGTAATACTTTCCCATCTGTTTCAGTGCGTCTTTCGCCAACATTTTCATATTGCGGGCATTGTTCATTTCGGCTATGCGGCCCAAATGTGCGTGTGCGATATTGTTTTCACGAATTTTGCTTTGGAATACGCCCCACAAACGGTTGTGTTCTTCAAGCAAGCGTTCATATTTTTCTCTGTATTTGTTAAACATATTTCACTCCTTTTCTTTGGTTAAAGTGCCAGTTTTGGGGCAAGCCACTGGCAAGGCAACGCAACGCCTGCGAGGTGATGCACAGGCAGCCCCAATCTTGTCCCACAGCCACACCCGACCGTTCGGGGGACTGTGGGTGTTCCAGTTGGCGGTTCTTTGGGTAATGAGCCCAGGGCCGCCTCACGCATACTGTTAGACACGGGCAGGGTTATTGTCCCTGGACCAAAACTTATTTATACCCCATCGCAGCACGATATTCTTTGATGGCTTTTTTATTGCCCCGATAGCCCTTTGTCGGGTGTATATAAGCAATCATCGTAAAGTCCTCACGGTATTTCACAGCCACGAATTTTGTTGGCTTGTGATATATCGTTGCACGCGTTTGTTTTCTGTTCAGTGTTTTCATTTTGTCCCCCATTAAAAACGATACACAACGCCATTTTCGTTGGCGGTCCAACGGCTTTCGCGTCCCAATTCATATATCACCACGCTGGCAATCGCAACAACACTAACGATGGCAACAGTGCGTCCAATGTTATTGTATGCGTCTTGTTTGCCCTGATGATACCCAGTATGATACCCTTGTGAATATGTTGGCACAGGGCGAATTATGGTTGCGGCATTTGCCGACACGCCACACATTAAAAAAGCCAAAGCAATAAGAATCTTTTTCATAATCGCCTCCATTATAAAGTCATACGCAAACTGTTTGCAGGAATGCGTTGTTCATCAACGGTTATCATACAGCCAGTTATAAAACCGACATATTCTGGGTTGAATTGTGCATACGCCTTGTAGCATTTTTGTTTTGCGACAAAATTGCCAACAAATAACACCGCGGCACATACCGCAATCACTGTTGTAAGTGCAACTATTTCAGCACCATACCACCACACCCAATCTTTAATTTTTTCCATCATTGTTTCCTTTGGTTCAGTTATCTTTTTCATTTTGTTTCCTTTTTGTTCTAGTGTTGTTAGTCCCTAAAAGTTTTTCGTTCAAGATAATCAAAGAATCTTTTTGTGTTTATATAATTCTTGTAATTACCAGTTTTGCGATTGTTTAATGTCGCCGCACACGATTTGGAACAACATTTTGCCCAACCACGCTTACGGTCTGCCGCTCTTGCCATAAACTTTTCGCCACACACAGCACACTTACACTCAATCATTTTGTTTCCTTTTTGTTATAAGTCCAGTTTTCAGCAAACACAGGGGCAAATTCTGGGTCGCAATTTATATCGTGAATCATCAACGCGATACGCGATTCCAACAAGCCCAAAGAGCCATTTTCCCAAGTATAAAACTCGTCAAATGGTTCATCGCTGCCATCGCAAATCAAATAGTCAAACCGCTTTGATTCCCAGATATACATATACGCCAGGTGTTGAATACTTTTTTGGTATTTTCCCTGTTCGTATTTCCCAGCACCGACACGCTTGAAGTCCACGATAGTCGTAGGCAATATACAATCGGCCACGCCATAAATATAATTGCCTGATGGTAATTCACGCCCGTCTTTTTCCTGGAATATACCATCACGACAATTTGTTGCGATGGTCCTTGCACAGGCCAGTTCATCGGGTTCAAGTTCGTCCAGTTCATACTTTTTTCCAGTCGCCAACATTTCAACCCAGTTCTCAAACAGGTGTCCACGGGCCGTTTCTGGTGTTTCTGGTGCTTGTTCTTTTCGTAGCACACGCAACATTTCATCGTGTGCGGCTTTTTCCTGTTCCTCGTCCCTGTCAAACAATGGGTATCTGTAAAACAACCACGAATTGTAAAGGGACGGTGTTATTTTCCAAGGCATATCTCTTTCCTTTTTTGTTAGTCGGCCAGACCTAAAAAGACCAGGCCGACAATTATTCCAACAAGCACCCCCATTTATTCCGCCTTTGGTTCGTCAGCGGTTTTCGCCACAAACCCAGCAGCAGTGCGGTCATACACAAACCCAGCAGCGTCAGCCGCGTCAATCAGTTCGTGTTTCAATTTCAACGCAGCCCCAGCGGTCAAGCCAGCAGTGGTCGCAATCTGTGTCGCAGTTTGTGTAAAATCATCTGCGGCTTTGCACGCCTTGATTTTTTCACGAACAGCGTTCATCGCACCAACAAGGGCCTCACTTGCTTTTTCGTCCTGTTCCAAAAAGTCCGCGATTTGTTTTTCAATAACATCTTTGAAAAATGTGTTTGGTTCAGTGCGGACATCAGGTAATACATAACGGTTCGCGAAGTTGAAAGTGTTGCCAACATAAATTGAATCATCACCGCCAAATTCCAAAACAAAGTCCGTGCCGTTCTTCGTTGTGTGGCCGATGAAGTCCAACATTTTCATCAACTCATCTTTGGCCTTGCCTTGGCACTGTGGACGCTTGATGATTTTATCATCACTCTTTTCCTCGCTTTCGTGTGCCAGGAATAATACCGAACGCCCCGTCATCTTTAATTGGTTGCATACGGACATTATTTCGCTTTTCACGGCACCCCATTTCGCAGGGTTCATAACATTGGAAAATTTGTCCCTGATAATCATATCAACCGCAGCACCAAATGTGTCCACGATGATTGTTTTATATTGTTTCAATTCTGGTGCCGCAACAGTGGCAACAAAATCGTCCCAGTTATCACACTCAACAATATCAAGGCCAGTGCGGTCCTTTCCAGCGATGCGGTGTGCACCGTGGTCCAGGTCAATCAAAATCGGTGTGTCCGCAGAGGCGGCCAGTGTTGATTTTCCTGATTTCGGGGACCCAAATATAATTCCAACCCAGGTTGTGTTTCTTTTGATAGTTGCACCATTTACAATTTTGAACATATTAAACTCCTTTGTCTGTGTTCGTTCGCATTATAACATATTTTTTTCTATTTTCCCGACAACCGTGATAATTTTTTTTCACGGTATATTTTCTGTTGTTTTCGTATGCGTTCGCGGTTCGCCAAATAGTATTCGTGGTGGCGTTCTTTGATTTGCTTTTTGTGTGTGCGTTTGTATTTTTTATAATACTTTGCACGGGCCGCAGCAGCCGCCTTGGTCTTTCCCTGTGCTTTGTAGGTATCACGCCACAATATCAACAGGCCACGCAAACGGTCAATTTGAAAGTCCTGTTCCAGTGTGCAGTTTTTATTGTGGTATTCAAAATAGTCGCAAACCTCTTGAATCACCACGCGTTCGTTTTTCGTCATTATGCCACCTCTTTGTAGTTCAAGTTCATCACAAATTGTTTGATATTTTTGTATTCAAAATACTTTGGTATTTGGTCCAAAAATTCGTGTATGTGTCGCGAAGTTGTATTTGATACAAGTTCACTGTTTTTGAAGTGTCGCAGCAATTTACAGGTGCGATAGTCCCAGGACAGAATCAAGGTGCCGTATGAAAACAAATACCACTTTGTTTTGTGCCGCACAATCACGCCTTTGTTATTGCAAATCATTTCTATTGTCATTTTATCACCTCTTTGTTATTTGATTTTGTTAGTTAGTTTTTTCGGTATTTTCAAATAGCGTGCACAATCGGCCAGGGCCTCATTGTCCATACCATTTATGATATTTTCACGATACACACACAAACTTGTTATCATTGACGCCTGCTGTGCCGTGGTCCCAGGGTGAATCATCGCCCTGTATGATATATCTTGCAAACGGTCCCTGTCCGTGGCCAGTTTTATTTGCAGTAAAAACGAATCAAAATATGTTGCAGTGTTCATTATTTCACCTCTTTGTTATTTTCCACACCGAATTTTTCCAGTGCAGGGTTCATTTCCATAAAGTCCCAATCGTAGTAGTGGACATCATCGTAGTCATAGTCATCATCACTTTCAATGAAGTCAAAATTTTCATCAAATCGCACACCATAGCCGTATTCTCTATTCAAGGCACGGGACAGGGTGTCGGCCTGTTCTTTGTTGTCAAACACCGCAATCGGTTTATCTTGGAAGTATTCAGCAGGTTGCGTTTGACGCACGACATAAACGCCATTTTTCTTTGGTTCAAAATCGCGTTTGTATTCGGTATCATCATACAAATCATCAAGTTGACGGACCACCTGTTGCGAATTAAATTCAACGCAGCCACGCAGGTCATTTATCAGTTCAACAAGTTTATTGTATTCAACATTGTGTTTTTGTAGTATATCATAAAGTCCCATTTTTTCACCTCTTTGTTAGTTGTTGTTTGTGTCATCATCTTTGACGGGTTCAAGGTATTGCCAAATTGTGTTTGTTGCAATCTCATACAATGATTCACGCCACCAATCTTGGTCCAGGTGATTCAAAATATAAAATTCAATTAAAACATCGGCCAGGCGGTCAAAATCAGTGTCCAATTTGTCCCAAAATTCGTTTGTGGTATTTGGCACAAATGATATAAAACCGTCATAACTTGTAAAATTATCTTTCAAATATGCCGCGAACGCGTATGATTCATCTTTGACATATTCAACAAGGGCGTCCCAGTCAATGTCAAGTTCGCACTCAATTCGGTCCGTGTCAAAATTATAAAACCGCGGGGACCACAATTTTTTGAATCTTGACGCCTTGATAATTTTTTGCTCACCTTGGTCCAGTTCAAGTGCGTCCGCCAATGATTCTGCGGCCTGCCTTGCCACGCTTTCGCAGAATTTTGTATAACCGTCATCGGTAAAGTCCACGGGCGGTTCACCCTCATCAAGGGCCTCATTTATGTTGTATATGGTGTCGCTGTTGTAAAGTTCACTTTCGTAAAACCCTGGAAAAACAGCCGTGGACCAATTTGTATAAGTCATAGTTTTTTGTGTCATTGTATCACCTCTATTTGTTGTTTGTTTTTTGTTTGATATATTCTGCCGCAGCGGTGCCAGTGTGATAAACGCCAGCACAAACAGGGCATAGGTTCGTGTATTCATCACCGCAATTTTGAATCACGGGCCAGCCGCACGAATCACACCGTGGACACGGCCACACCTCAACAGTGTCTGCGATATTCGCACGCCCTGCGGACGCCTCTGCCAAATACAACAGGCGTTCAAGGCAGTGTTTGCGGCAGGCGGTCATAGCCCGTTCATATTCGGCCTTGGCCTTGGACATACGGCCAATGGTGCCACTCAATTCAAACCGTCTATTTGAATCAAACAGCCAATCAACAGCGTTCAACAGCGTTTGCGTGTCCAACGCCTCTATTTGTTGCCTTGTTATTTTCATCGTATCACCTCTATTTTTTGTTTGGCGGTCATCATCACACCGAACACACCGTCCGCAGCGGCCAAATACAACGCCTCACGGACCTCATCGGCGGTCAAACCGCGTTCAACAAGTTTTAGACCAACAAGGGCGGCCAGGCGGTCATTAAAACCCTTGGTGCGTGCATATCGTATTTTTTCCCACCGCTGCAAATATGCACGCCTGTATTCAGTTTTTGTTTGTGTCATCGTATCACCTCTTTGTTATTTTTTCCAAATCTCAAAATTGTATTTTTCCAAAATTGACGCGTGAATCATACCAACCGACACAACACGGTTCAATTCATCTTTGGTGCGAATTGCACTGTTGCACAAATAGCAAATCACACGGTCATTTTGAAAATCTTTTTTTATTGACCTGCACACCGCACGCAGGTCATCGGTCATCTTGTATTTTTTCATCGGTTCACCTCTTTTTTATCGGTCCAATAAAACACCAGTTGATTTTTCCCACGGTTCATCACCGTCATCAAGGTTTATAATTGCCTCAATTTGATTCAAGGCCGCCACAAACAAATCACGCAGGCCACCAGTCAAATTGCAGTTTATAGGTCCACGGACGCCGCCACCCAAATATGCACGCCAGGCCCCGTATTTTGACGCCTCACCAGGCGTTTTTTCATCGTGCGGTTTATCTGTTGAATACAGGGACCACGCACGCGAATCATCAAACCAAACACGAACGCCAGCGGCCGTTTGTATCAAATCAAACACCTCATCAAAATCAAATGTTTGTTGAATTGCCTTGATAGTATCATCAAATGTTTTTTGTGTCATTTTTTCACCTCTTTGTTTTTAGTTCAGTTGACCTTGTTGCGGTTCATTTTCAAAATCGTATGGTGTCCAATTTTCCCAAACATAGTTTAACCACGCACGGCCTGCCTTGCAACGGTCAAATTTGCGTTCAAGGGCCCTTTGTGCGTTCATCATAGCACTTTGAAAATGGTATTTTTCCCAGGTTCTATTATAATACTTTGTGCACGAACGGACTAACGGTTCACCGAATTTGTTGCAAATTTGGACCTTGTGCGTAAAGCCCTCACGCCAGCGGCCAACCGTGCAAATATAAAATAAATCATTGACTTTGAAAATCATTTTTTCACCTCTTTTTGTGTTTTTGTTTGTTTTTGATAAAATCACCGTGATTTTATCTTGCAGGGCCTCAAACGGGCCTTGCAGCATAAAACCGTGATTTTTATTCATAAATACACCGAACGCCTGTTGCGGTGGTATAATAACCGCTGCCACCATTATCAACGCAGGCGGTCATATCATCAAACGCGGCCAGCACACCAGCCGCACGGCCTGCCTTGGTGCCTTGGTGGTATGCAACGCACACGGCCACCAACGCGGCCACCACACACGCGGCCAAGGTCAATTTGCGTTTGATTTGTTTGTTGCGTTTGCTGCGTTCATATTCATATATATTCATTTTTTCACCTCTTTGTTTTTGTTTGTTTGGTGCGTTCGGTCCAATGTTAGACCAAACGCGATTCAATGATTTGTGATTCAAGGGCCACAGATTCTTGGTTCAGTGCGTTTTTGACCGCGGTGCAAATGTTTTTGATTTGTTTATCAGTTGCAAACAGCAATTCAACACGGACGGACGGTTCAATTATAATTTGGCCGTCATCGTGTTTATAAATACCAGTTGCGTTTGATATAGTTGCACCGTCAAGGCCGTTTGACAATATGATATTTTGAATCAAATTGCAGGCCGCGACCGTGTCAATTTTTTGTGTTTTTGTATCTTTGTCAAACAGTCCCACGAATAAAACATATTTTTTGATTTGTGCGTTTTTCATTTTTTTTCACCTTTGGTTTTTATATTTTTTGTTGCTTTGTGTCATTTGATGAAAAACCTTGTGTGCTTTGCGTTTGCGTTTGGTTTTTATCTTTTTGACATACACAGTATAACAGAAAAAAAACACCGTGTCAACAAAAAAAATACAAAAATATGAAAAAAAGTTTTTTGACCGTTTGCGTCAAGTGTTATTTGACCCGTTTGACCGTTGCAATTCGTATTCGGTCAAACCGTGCAAGGGCCGTTTTTGTTGATATTTTGACCGAATTGACCGATTTGACCGCAAAAAAATAAAAAAGTTATATATATTTATTTTTCTTGCGTTCATATAGTTGTTTTTATTGGTCAAATTGGTCAAATTGGTCAAAAAATGAGGTTTTCTGCGGTGTTGCTGCGTTTGGTGTATCGGTCAAATTTTTGTGTTGCGGTCAAATTGCTTTGTTGCGTGCTGCGTTCATCGGTCAAACTGCGTTGACATCGTTTGTTTGTGTCAACTGTTATAAACTTGACGCGTGTTTTATTTTGTCAACCTTGCGTGTGTCATCGTTGCGGCCGTGTGTGTTGACAGGGCGACCGATTTGTCAAGCCATCGCACGCACGCACGCACACGCGGAGGGGGGGACGACCACTTTGATTTTTTTGGCCAGGCCCCAATACCACGCCCAAAATTCGTTTTGACGGAAACGGCGTAAATGACGATGTAAAAAATCACTTGACTTTTGCATATACATAAGTAAAAATAATGTATGTCCGAGGGGGTTTAATCAACGGCAGTGTTGATATTTTGGACGCAAACAACCCCTACTCATTTTTGAAAAGGAACGGAATGGACGGCGAAAAATACTATTTGGCGGCGATTTTTTTAACAGATAGGAACCCTGGGGTTCAATTTCGTGAGATGCTGAACCACGATGCGTATGTCGGCCAAGCGGTCCGTTTATATTTCCAAGAAGATTTGCGTGATTTGCCTTTGTATGGCTGGAACACTTTTTGCCTGAAAATGGAAGAAACAGGCAACAAGAAATGGTTGGCCAAAATCAAGGCGTTGGACAACGATGTGGTCCTTTCTCATTTGGAAAGCCAACTTATGTATGCCAGCCGCGATGGGAAAACCCCGAACCGCAATCTGTTGGAGGCAACCGTAAAAGCACTGCAAGGCGTCACCGCACTGACGAAAATATCGGCGGAAAACGATGGTGCTGTTGCTGATGGAATTGAGGTGCGTTTTATACCATCGCTTGATACTCCGATTGAGCCCGAAACTTGGGAGGAACTTCTCACCCGCCTGAACCTTTCTTCTGAAAACCCTGCGAGCAACGCGAGCCCAGAGGTGAAACGATGATAAAAATGGAAATAATCGCAGATTTTCGTCCAATCATTACAAACGCCTTTGATTACAAATATCGTTATTTGGCGTATCTGACGGGACGAATGGGTTTGGCAAAATCAACGAATATATCAAAGGCATTGTTGGTTCTTGGGTTGATGAAACCGTTGCGTATTTTGTGTGCTCGTCAAACAATGTCTTCAATCAAAGATTCAGTTCACGCCCAGTTATGCGATATAATCAGAGCATACAACTTGCCTTATGTAATTTATAACGACACTATCAAGGCCCCGAATGGGACCACTTTCATTTTCAAGGGGTTGCAGGAAACAGGTATTCACAACATTCGTTCAATGACAAACATTGACATCTGCTGGCTGGAAGAGGGACAATCGGTCAGTAAAGAAAGTTGGGAAAGTTTGGTCCCGACAATACGAACGAAAGGGTCCTACATCATCGTATCTGCTAACCCTGACGAAGAATCAGATATTGTGCAGCAGATGTTTGGCCCTGATGCAGAACCTCGTGACGACACATATACCTGTTATAAAGATTTCCGCTACAACCCTTTCTTATTACCACAAGCGATTTTGCACGATATTTATTTGATGAAAAAAAATCGTTTCAACGATTACGACAGTATATATCTTGGACATATAAAGAAAGCAACAGACCACCCTGTTGTCCGTTCTTGGAACCCAGACCTGAATATCGGGGTCGGCAAGCGGCAACATACGATTATTTGGTCGCTGGACTTCAATGTGAACCCACAATGCTCGGTTATTGCACATTGGGACGGTGCACACGATTTTTACTTTTCTGACGAACTCGTCCTTGAAAACGCACCAACGCAAAAAGTCGCAGAAGAGTTTGTTCGCTTGTATAGAGAAAAATATGCCGATTGTTATTTAGTTATCAACGGTGACGCATCTGGTCAAAACCGTTCTTCCAATTCTATGTATTCAAATTACGCAATAATTGAACAGGTATTGACCGCGGCGAGAATACGCTTTACATTTGATGTGCCACGCCGTAATACGAGTATCAGCAATCGGGTCAACAATTTTGATTGGCACATTTTTGGGCTTGATGGCAAGCCACACATTCTGATTGACCCTGAATGTGTCCATTTGATACACGCCTGCAAATTACTTGGTTATGACGAAGATGGCAGAATTATTGAAACGCCTGCTCGTCCTGGTATGAAAACGATTGACTATGCGAAATCACACATATTTGATGCTGCGTCATATTGTGTGATGATAAATGACCCTGTTCTTGAAACCTGGGTCAAGACGCCAAAGCCGAAATTGGTGTCCATAAAAGAGATGTGGGAACAATCTCTGCGTAAATTGGTCAAAGGAGGGGCCTCGGTATGACACAAGAAGAAATTGAAAAATGGAAACCTTATATCAAACGATACCCTGAATTGACTGCTGTGGCGTATGAACTTTATATGCGTCACAAAACAAAGGACGCAAAACCGAGCACATATTTTGCTTATGCCGCAAAGTTGGAAAGGCGAGATGAGGCGTTATATCGTAAAGGTATGGCAAAGTTTTGCAATATTGAACTAATGAAAATGGAGGAAAAAAAATGGCAACGAAAATAATTTGTTGTTCTTTTGAACCTGGTTCAATGGGCGGGTTCATCACCATCTGCAACGGGGTGAAACATTCCCTTGAATCACATTTCAGCAAAACGGTTGCTGTTACAAAAGAGGCGTTTATCGCTGCGTGCAAAGACCGTATTTTGTTTAACGACATTTTGGGCATAGACATTCGCCAGGGCTGGCAAAATGCGTTGGCTGACGCAATCTTGCCGTTCCAAACGATGACGGCCGAAGAGGTGGACCCAAAAGTCGCTGCAAATGTTTCGTCTGAACTTGATGTTCAAATGCGTGGCGAAGATGCTGTCAACGCAGACATCGCCGCTGTTGAAAAAGAAAATGCGAAACTGGAAAAAGCAGCAAAACGGGCTGCAAAAGCGAAAGCGAAAAAAGATGAAGAACCAGCAGAACCTGAAACACCTGCTAAACCAACACTTTTGGAGGGTGACCAAGGACAACCAGTCCCTCAACCAGAAGAACCAGTTGCACAAGAACCAGAAACCGAAGAGGCAAAAGATGGACAAGGAACAGTTGAAACAACTGATAACGGCAGCCAGGACGCCAGAGGTGAAAGCGATAGCGAATTACCTGTTGACGGACCAAGGGCCGAAAGTGCTCAATAGAGAACACGAACTTGTCTTCAAGGGTTTTATGATGGCTTTTTACGCCATCATAGAACTCCAAGACAAAACAATAACCGAAACCGAAGAGGACTAAAATGAACGATTTTTCCGAAGACGATTTGAGCAAGGCATTGGGCGACCAGGTCGCAAATGAAAACGACCCCGTCACCAAAGATTTGCTTGATGAAGACACGCCAGATGGTAACGCTGACAAACCAGACGGCAACGAACCTGCCGATGCAGACCCGAAACCTGACGATGTCGCGGACCCCGCAAAGGACGAACCCAAGCCCGATGATGCGAACCCAGACCAACCTGACAAAAATGAACCCAAGCCCGATGATGTCGCGGACCCCGATAAAAAAGATGAACCCGCGGACACGGACCCAGAACCAGAACTGATTATGGGGAAGTTCAAAAATCAGGACGCTTTGATTGAGGCGTATAAAAACCTGGAAAAGAAATTAGGCGAAAAAGCCCAGGAAAGCCAAGAAATCAAGCAGGTCACAAGTGATGACTTTGATAAGGCGGTTGACCAACAGATTGTCAACACCAATATCAAAGCAATCAACAAGGCGTTGGACACAATCACCGACCCTGAAAAGGCGAAAGAGGCACAGTATTTGTGGGCACAAGCACAAAAAACAGGGAACCTTGAACTGTTTGAACAGGCCCGCAGTTATCTTGATTCTCGTGTAGATAGACGGTTAGAGGCAGAAATGATGAACAACGCCGCTCAAATTCGTATGAGTGCGAATGTTCACAAGGAAGAAATCTTGCTGAAACCATTGTCTGCCGAATTAGACAAGATGGCCGAAGAAGACCCTGAATTTATGAACGACACACAGAACCAAGATTTGTTGGCGATGGCAATTAAACTGAACCCAACAAAAGTCAATGTTCGTGTTGTCAAAAAGACAATTCAGGACTACGGAAAAACCCAATATGACAAGGGTTATGAGGCAGCCAAAAAAGAGTTTGCAAAACAGGTTGAAACAAAATCTGTGTCTGTGAAAACAACCCCAAAGGCGGTTCAGCCAGCACCAAAGAAAGACACTTCCAATATGTCTATTGAAGACCAGTTGAAAGAAGAATACAAAGACCTGGAATTGTTATAATGTAGGGGCTTATGCCCCGAAAAAATGGAGGTTGCTATGAAAACCATCGCAGGACTTTTGGTGTTATGGTTAGTGTTTTGTTTCTTATGTTTTTCTTTAACAGGGTGTTCCCGAAAGACACCAGTGGAAAACGCTTTTCACGAAGTGGAAACTTCCATCGTGGCCGTAAAGGAAAACCTGCCGCCAGAATGTCAGACCAAAGAGGTTTTGGCAAAGATAGACGAAGTGGAATGGAAACGCCAAACCGCAGAATCTGTTTGTCAGGCAAAAATCAAAGACACACAAAACAAGTATGAACGCGTTTTGTGGGTGCTTGGGTTCATAGTTTTGGCACTTTTTGCAAAAATTTTTATAAAAAAATAAAAAAATGTCAAAAAATAGTGTGAGATATTGTTATTATATAGTAAGGAAGATAAAACCTGATTCAAGTCGGACAACCCGAAGGGGCCCAACAAGAACAGACAATTTTTGAGTTCCGAAACCTGAATTTAACCTTTAAGTATGGAGGACAAATATGTCTGCAAATGCACAACAGGTTGGTATAGCACCATATCAGGCCGTTTCGGAAAAATGGTCACGGGTGTTATTGAAGAACCTGTCTTTGGTCGGGGTCTATAAGCACATAGCCATTGACCACTCTTCTGAATTGGCTGACAATTCGGACGCGATTCACCTGCGTATGGTGAGTGATTCTTCTGTTTCCGTGTCAAATTACTACACTCGTAACGCGACACCTGGTCAAGCAGGTAGCCAAGGCACCATCACTTATGCTGATGCCGCTGTCACTGACACAATTTTGCAGTTGACAGAAACCCCATCTTGTGCTGTCAAATTTGAAGATTATGCTTTGAAGACAGCCAATGTGAACTTCCAGGCGAAAATCATTGAGAGAGCCCGCTATTATTTGGCGAAGTTCGTTGACACATTCGTTATGAATACCATCATAGCGGCTGCTGGCACGACCTTGACTGCTTTCAATGCAACAACCGCTGCTGCTGGTGATGTCTATGACTTGTTATTGCAAGCGGCTGCCGTCTTGAAGAAAGCGGGTGCGATTCCAGTTTCCAATGTTTCGGACTTGGCTGGTGACCGTGGAATGGAAGAAGTGGGTTATGTTGTTGTGAACCCAGATATGATGCGTTTCATCTTGAAAGAACCTGCGTTTGTCAAAGTTGATATGACAGACAAGAACGGTATGTGGAAAGCGGGTGTCGTTCGTGGAACCATCGCAGGTTTGGTTGTATTGGAATCGTCCAATATGCCGACCACATCAAAGGTTTGCACAATCTTCGCAGGTATCAAATCTGCAACTCACTATGCAGTGAAGAAGATTTCCGACCGTATGATGCCGTTGGAAGACACATATCAGATGGCCTGGTCAGTTTTGACTGCCTGCGGTTGTGTGGTTTCTCACCCATCTGCGATTGTGAAGTGTGCTGTCACGGTGCAGCAATAACCTTTCCGACAAGAGAGGGCCCGACATTTCAACGGGTCCCCTCTTGGGGTTTTTGAAAAAGAGTGTTTTAATATGATAATCTGTAATTACGAACAAGGCGAAGTAAAAAAGAGAGAGTTGACGCAAGACGAAAAAGACGGCGTTTGCAACTATGTTGTATCTCGGTGGACCGCCTGGTCAAAACCTTTACAAGGCGTTCAAGATAACACACGCATTATTCGTGAACGGGCAACGCCCGCTATTTGCAGTATAAAGCAGCCAGAAAAGAAAAAAGATTGGCATAGTAATATACAACTGAACCGTATGTATGAGTTTTATAACAAATTATACGGAATTTTGTATGAAACATTTTATGATAAAATTTCTTCGTATTTGAAACTTGGCAAGGACAATCACGACAAGGTTTATAATTTGGCTTTGGACCAAGAAAACAAAAAGACCCTTTTGGTGTCTGTTAAAGATATGTTGGACACAGGCGAAGTTGTCGCCAGTTCCGAATATAAAACGGTTTATAGAAAAGAAGTTGCGACAATAGACCATATTATGGAAGTTGACCCAGCGTCTATTGTTTCGGTTCGTGAAAATTCGTTTGTATATCGCAAAGAAGTTAGCAAACGCTTGAATTTTATTCGTATTGACCCGTGCAACTTTGTGTATGACCCACTGATTACACCTTGCACAGACGATTTTTATGAATGCGATAAAATTATCAAACAGTGGAAAACTCGCCGCGAGATTTTGTCAAACAAAACCTATGAAATTGACCGTCAGGCGTTTATGGAACAATTTGCCGAACAAGAAACGCCAACACAAGAATCGCAGGACGAGGCAGACACAAATTCAACATATCGTTATAATCAGATTGAAGTTTTAACGATGTTTGGAACATTTTATATTGGTGGAAAAGCGTATGAAAATTATGTTGCGGTTGTTATCGGACGCACTTTCCTCGCGTTCTTCGCACCAAAGGGAATCTATACCCCTGATGTGTATTATTTCCCATTCCACGCCCGCGGGAACGGTGCTCGTGGTATATCACCATTATTCTACATCGCTGACCTATGCAAAGCCGAAGAAGATGCTTATAATCGGTCGCGTGATGCGGTTGAACTGATGATAAACCCAACACGCTATGCCCCGACAGGGTTCTTTGAAGAAAACAAGGTCAAACAAGAACCAGGCAAGATTATTACATATCGCCTTGGTATGCAGGACCCGAACGCAATTATCAAAGAACAGATTGACGCACAACCTGCGATTCAAAACTTCCAAGAAACAACGAAACAGTTGGAAAAGGAAATTGCTGGTATTGACAACGGTCAGTTATCGGTGAAATCAGAGGCGTTGACCGAAGAAGAGGTTAAACGCATCGCTGTCAGCGAATCTTTGATTCCAAATATGATTATTTCGGGTATTATGTTGAACATCGTCAGCCGTTATCTGAAAGATTGCGTGCAAATGATGGACAACGAAGAAATTGACGGCAACATTGTAAAGACCGCTTGGGAATATGCGAACGAACAGTTGCAGATGCAAAACATCGTTGCTTTGATGGAAAAGGTTGGTGCTGCTGACCCAACAATGCCAAAGATACAAGACACCGCGGCTCGTGCGTTACAGGCGATGGGTGTGAACCCAGCAGATTATCTGAACGATGGCCGCACACAGCAAATCATACAGAATTTTGCTGGTTTGTCTGATGAAGTGTTGCAACAGTTGGTCCAAGTTGGCCAAGAAATGCAGGTTCAAGAAAACAATCTAGCCAAAGCATCAAAGTTGATGGCACAGTTGCAAGATGACGAATACCGCAAACAGTTGCGTGAAAATTGGGCAGAATTAGGTATATTGCCACCATCGGTCATTGTGCCGAATGGCGATACAGTTATGGAAGTCCCTGTGACACGGGTTACGCCAGATTCACAGGTAAAGAACAAGGTATCAACAACGGCGGACTAAAATGAAATCGTATAAAGAATTGCTTATTGAAACATTAAATCAGCGGCACATCGTTGATAATCGTCAGGTCGTAAATGTTAGCGACATTACGCCGTCTGTGTTGATTGCTTTTCATCAGGCCTGTCTTGATGTTTTGAATCTTCATAACTGGGTTTGGAACCACAAAAAAATCGTTTATACGACCCAAGCGGACCGCACTTCATACCCAATGCCATACGGTATTATGAAAGGTATGACTTTGATGGACCAAGACGGGAACAAATGTCCGTTAGAATACACTAATGAGTTGACGGCGACAGAGGGTTGCCCGACACAATGGACACACGATTGGGAAGAAGAAGAAATCGCCATCGCACCAGCAGAAAAAGACGACCAACATTTTATGCGTCTTGATTATTATGATAAAAACATCGCTTGTGTCGGCCCTCGTTCCGACAAGGTTTTCTTGAAAGATTTTGATGATACCGAAACCGCTGCCGCGGCAACAAATCAGTTTTTGAATGTTCCTGAAACGGTATATGATGTGTATGCTCGCTGTATTGTAACTTTGGCCCGTGTATATTTGAACGAGGGGTCACAACCGTCTGTTTTGGCGGACCAAAAGGCAGAGTTTGAACAGGCGAAGAACTCGTTGCTGGAATTTGCAAAAACACCATTCTATGATGCACAGAGGTATGAAATATGATGTATAAACTGATAGACGGAAAACTTGTTACGCCACCAAGCGTTTGGAAAGGGGTCGTTGGTTATAACAATAACCTTGAACGCCTTGTTGCCGATGGTTGGAAACCTCTTCTTATTACTGGTAAGGGCAAAAACATAATGTATGTTGAACACGCCGACCATATTGAAGAACGCCATAGTGTTCCGCCGTATGATTATCGTGCGTTACGCCGTCAGGCATACCCAGAAATTGGTGATATGATTGACGCGATATGCAAAGCATACGCTGGTGATGATACAGAATTGAAAACCTTGATGGCTCAAAGAGATGTTGTCAAAGCAACGATAAAAAAGGTCCCAGATGCCGATTAAAGTAACGCCTTTTGAAAACCCTTTTCGTAATTTTGTCAAAAAGAACGGTGACAAGGTAAAGGTTGTTATGCACAAAGACAAAAAATACGAAATCGTGAGGAAGTAATGTCAGAACACAATGTGAACCTTTTGTGGAAAGAATTTAAGGGAATCAGAAAATTACACAGTGTCAATTCTGACAAGGTGCTTGGTGCTGATATTGCTCACGGTGTTCGTTTGTCAAAAGAAAAATCAGGGGAGGCCCGCAGTATTCGTTCTTCTGGTTGGTTCAAACCGTTTTCAGAACTGACCGAAAATGTAATTCGGTTGTTTTCGGCAAATATGTCTGGTTATAGTGCACCAGACCAACTGATTGCGTTCACAAAAACAGAAAACGCTATAAATGCGTGGGTTATTTATGATAGCACAGGAAACAGCGTAAAGACGCAAATCGCTACATTTACAAACCCAGCAGAAGATGTTACCGATGCCTGTATGGTTCAGTGGGGTGACAGATTGGTTGTTGCGGTTGCTTTTGGAACGAACACACTTGGTTTTATCTGCTATTCAGCCACAACATTGACTGGCTGGACACAGATGGGGGCAAGTAGTTTTTATTACAGAGAGGAACAAATACAAGAAACCTCTACGAACACGGACATTACGGAAATCACTCGCGTTAAACCATTTCGTTCTCGTCTTGCCATAAACGGAGTTGCTACATATTCGGAAAACTCTATTGAAGTTATTTATGGTGTATGGTTCAGTGAGGCAGGCAACCCGTTAGAGTTTTCAAAAGATTATATATCGTCTGCGACAGATACCAGTGCGTTTTTCTGTGAAACTGGTGAAAAAGTCAACCAGTTGGAAGAATATCACGGCCTGACAGCGTTTTGCCGTAATCGTTCTTATAATATTATGGGGACCACGCAAGACGATTATAAGCAATTACCGCTAACAGCCAAAGGTGTGTTTGGAAACGCAACCTTTACGATGAACGGGAAGTGCGGTTATGTTGATTCGTGGGCGAACAATATCTTTACGCTGCGTGATAACATTGACAGCACGATTGGTTTTGACGACCCGATTGGCGATGACATTCAGGAGTATTTGACTGATATTGACGAGGTGACAGTAAATTCTATTGGTCGTAGAGTGCGGTTATTGAAAAAAAGCGGCCAATCTTTGGTTTTTGATGTTGATATTGGTGAATGGACCGAAGAGGCGTTTCCTGCAAATTCTCGTGCTGTGACATTTTTGAATGCAGAGTTCTTTTGCGACAAAACACATATTGTGTATTCAATAACCGACCAATGGACTATGAACGCGATGCAGACCCCAAACGAAAACGGTTATTATTCACATTACAAAACAAACCTTATTTGGCTTGATTCGCAATCTTCTGTGAAGAGCCATCTTTACCCGTTTGCAATTATTTTGGAACCAAACACAACTAATAACTTTCATATAAAGTTCACAACAGACCGTGGCGACACCTTTGATTACCCTGTTGTTCGTGCTGGCTTTGAAAATGTTGCAACATACTCAAATGACGACACTGTCCCAGAAGACGGGTCACAATTTGTTGATGATGATGATGATTTGTCGGGGCGGGTATTTTTTGCTCAATCTGCAACAGAATTACTTGTTACTGTTGATAGACCTCCGTTCTGGCGTTATTTGCAAATAGAGATTTACACCGTTTCACCTGACCAGCAGTTCAATATTTCTGGTATTGAGGCGAAGAACACGATGATTACAGACGAAATGTTGGAGTATTAGAATGATAACGCAATTATATATATTTTCACCAGGTTCTTATGTGGTTGCGGACGAATGGAACGCTAATTTCCGTATCATTTTGTCAACCAATTTATTACACCAAGAGGCCATCGCAGACGCTTTTCAGATTGTTATGTTTCAGGGCGGTGATTATAGTGCCATATATAACAGAATAGACAACACTACAAACAGTTGGGAAATACCAGGGTCAACTGTTGATGTAAAACCAGATTGCGAATATTACAAAGAATTTCTTGGAAACGATGAACAAATAGCCGTTCCTGTTTCCACGGGGCAATTAAACGGTGAGGCAAGAATCGTTATAAAAACCATAAGCAATAGAGTTTTGACACCAGTTGTTATAACATATAATGGAACACAAGATAATGTTGTGTGGGAAAACGGAATCGCACAATGGTATAATGCTGGTATGAAGTTCATATTCTTGCTTGAACGCAACGGAAAACTTTATGTAAAAATGATAGCAACGGAGTAAAAAATGCCTATAACACTATACACATTTGACGCGGGGAAAGGTATAAACAGGGTAAAGTTGAATTATAACTTTGCACAGTTGCAAGACCTTTCAAACAACAATGAATCGCAAATCAACACGATTGCTAACACTGCTTTGCACAAAAACGGTGATAACATTGAACAGTCCGCGATAGATGTATTTAAGAAAGATAATGTTACGATTTTGTCAACAAGCGGTTCGGTTTCTTTGGACGATGGCGGCGATTACTTTTTGACACCAACTGGTGATGTGACTATTGTTTTGCCGACAATTACCGCCGACCAGTATTCGCACACGATTACTCTTGTTGTGGCTGGCAGCAGTTACTCTGTTGATTTGGGGACGCAATACAGTATGTTGAGCCCAGAAGTTGATACGGAAAGCGATTATTCAGTTCTTTTCGTATATAATCATATTGACGGAAAATGGTATTACTACATAGGACAATAAAATGACACTGAAATTAAAAAAAGGTTTTTTTAGAGTGACGCCATACAGACCGTATGTGCCATTAGAGGGCGACTGGTTCATTCGTGAAGACGATGCCACTTTTTCTGTGATGAAGAACCTTGATGTTGCAAAAAACTTTTTTGGTTTTTCTCACGGCTGCGGAAAGGTAAAATCTGTTTTTAATCGTGATTATTTTGTTTTTGAAAACGGGGCGGGACAAGTAGAAATTATAGACAACGAATTGCACTCTTTTGCAATCATTACCTTGCCTGCCGTTGAATTAAAGTCAATCGTCTGTATGAACAATTTTATATTTGCGGCGTCTTTAAGCGGTAATACACTAACTGTCACACAATATATAGTTGCTGGAACAGAGCAAACCCCGTTTTCTGACATCATTGGGACAAAAACAATAAATGTTGCGTCTGGTTATACTGGTGTCGCTGCAAGTTGTATAAAAAATGATACAGACGCGTATTTGTATCAGGGCGAATTGTCGGGCACTTATGAAAGCGTAAAGATGGAAGTTGATGGTTCTGATTTTGAATTATCGTTGGAAAGTGATTCAATTAAAAACCTGATACACCCAAATATGGAATTACGAGAAAACAACCAATCTTTCTTGTTTTATCGCCCCGTTGCTTATTATGCGAATTGTCCGAATTTAATTCCAGGGACAGGAAGTCAATCTACCACAAATTGGTCTTTCTCTGTGTATGACGCTGACGACACTTTGCAATATACATATACTGTTGCACGAACAAGAGCCGTTGCCCGTCCGCAAGGTGCAAAGGTATTTTTGAACCAGGAAGACGGGTCAGGGTATCTGCTTGCGTTTGATTGTTTTAATAATGGCAGCAATTTGCCTTGTGGTCGTATTAGATTGTTTTCGTTTGGCGGAGGAACTATAACAGAATTATATTCGCAAGACACAGAACAAATAAATCTTATTACGGGGTCTGTAACTCAAAATGCGTTTCACCCGTGGAAAGGCGTGTTCCCTGGGTATGGTTATGGGGCCAACCAATATATTTCACGCAAAGCGAATCTGACTTTGGCTGGGTGCACGCTGGCGAATGCGTCAAATTTCACGAACACATCAACCCCAATGAGATTTGGAAATACTATAAAATGGTAATAGTTGCATACTCTCTTCTGACAGATGAAGATAAAGCGTTGGCAAAACGCCTGTGGGAAGAAAGTATGAAAGAACCTTGGTTTGTGTATGACAAGGCCGATATGTTTGTGGTTCTGCACGATGAAAAGATTGTCGGTGGCTTTGCGGTGTATCGTGACGATTCCGAGGGGGTAAGTGGGCTATTCTGTTCTGGGTGGACAGCAAGACACTCAAAAGTGCCGTCTGACCGTATTTTACAACGGCTTGCGGACACGGTTGGCGATGTTTTATTCAAGACAGACCAAAGAACCGCAAAAATTTTGTTAGAAAAAATCGGCAAAAAGGTCAAAAACACAGAGAGATTTTGTTATTATATAATAAGAGGTATTAAAAATGGGGAAACCGACTGATGTAAAACCTGCAAAGGTTAGTGAATCTTATAATTGGGGTGACTTCGGCTCTGCCAATGAAAACGGCGTAAATTTTAATGCTGTAACAAGGCAGAACATAAATACTGCCCAAAGTGGAATAAACCAATACCTGAACGAATTGGTCAACCCGTCTTATAACAGCGAATCTTTCCGTGCACGCCAAGAACTTCTTGATGCCAGCAATCAGCAATATGCAAATCGCCTTGGTGCCAATGCTATTGCTCGTGGTGCCCGTGGCTCGGCGACACAGAATATTTTGAATAGTATTATGGCGAACCGTAACAATGATATGCGTTCGGCGATGACGGCAGAAGATGCTCGTATTCAAAACATCTTGTCTGCGTTGTCTGGTATTGAGGGTAATTATTTCAACCAGGGCAATATTATGGCAAACAACATCTTGAACCGTGTCACAACAAATGCTGGTGCACAAAATACAGCAAATATTATGAACACGAATAACTATAATGCCTGGAAGAACAATCTTATCAGTGGTGCCGCAAGTATTGCTGGTGCTATGGTTGGTGGACCAATGGGTGCTGCGTTGGCTGGAAGTTTAGCAAACGGTATGGCAACACAATATGGCGATGCTGTTGACCCAAACCAGGTTGCGTCAGCAAACAATATGATTCGGTATTAAAGTGAGGCAAAAATGGCTGAAATGACGATGGAAGATTTATTGGCGGGGTTGGCAAATAGGGACGATGCTTTGGCGGGTGCTATCACCGCTTATGCTATGCGTCCTCAAAAGACATCTACTATAACCAATACTACCTCAACGAACACTCCGTATGCGTTGGCCGATATGATTGCCAATCGTGACAGAATCGGACAGGCAACTAGGGACCTTGATGAGGCATTGAAGTTGCGTGAAACCACTGGCTATTCATTATTTAACGCTTTGGCAAGTATTCCGCAGCAACAAGGTTACGGCTCTTGGTTATCTGATTTTGCTCGTGCTTTGGGCGGCAGCACTGTAAGCCCGATGAACGCGTATTTGGCTCGTGCTGGCACAAAACACGAAAACGCGATGAAAGACCTTGAAACTATTTTGAAATACGACAAAGAAATGGGTGGAACCCAAACTCAAAACCAGGTCCAAACGATGGGGTATCAAGAAATGCCCTGGGGTGGAATTGGTGGCAAGGGCAAAGCAAACGCTGGTGATTCTGGTGGGACAGGCAACGATATTGTCACAAAGGAAATAACCGCAGGAACCTTGGCCGACTTATATAAAACTATTGACGCTAACCCACAGGCGTTCTCTGCTACTGGTGGGGTCAAACAAGATGCAGTTTCTACTGGTCTGAAATCTGGTGTTGAAACTATGGGTGTGACAAATCTTGGAAGACAAGAATTTGCATATCTTCAAAGTATTATGCCAAAAGGTTTTGCTGGCACTGTCAATACAGCAAAAGAACAAGAAATTATGCGTCCATATACAACAAAGTTCCAAACAGGGCGTGGGTCTGAAAAGAAAGCGGCAATCAAAGGAATGTTGTCATCTATTTACGATGAATACGAACGGCTCGCCGCTATTGACGGTCTTAAAATGCCTATATCAAAAGCCGATTATATCAAGAGCCGTATTGACGGCGGGCGTGAAATCAACGCAGCGTGGTTTTCTGACCAATCAACACCTATGTATAAAGAGGGGGTGCAGACGCCACAACAACAGGCACAAGAGGCCGCCGATATAACCCAAAGAAATTGGAACAAATTATATGAGGGCTTAAAATGAACGACCAAGAACAATCTTTTGAAGAATTAAAAAATGTCAACATAAAAAAGCCAAACATTTATACGGTCAAACGCCCAGTTAGTGTTTTACGATATAATACAGAAGTTTTGGCAAAACAAGGTGCTACGCAACGCGAAATTGAAGAGTATTTGGCTGAAAACGGTGCTGATATTGACCTTGTTATGTCGTTTCCTGTTCCAAGTGAGGAGGCCCTGAATAGAACTCTTGAAAGAGAACAGAGTGGCGAATGGGGTAAAGAACACGAGCAAGCCGCCGCAGAATTTAAGGCGTCCGAAGAACGCCAAGCGGTTTTTGATTCAAGAATAAAAAACTTGCAAGGTATTCAAGGCGGTGTTCGTTCTTTTGGGAACGGCTTGTTTTTGAATTATGGTGATGAATTAGAAAATTATTTAACAGGGCAAGATGTTGACCAGATTCGCCAAGAACAATCTGACTGGTCCCGTAAAAACCCAACTTTGGACCTTGCTCTTGGAATTGCTGGTGGTATGGCCCCGACTTTGGCTGGCTTTGGTGCAGGCGGTGCCACAATGGGCAAGACCGCTTTAACTCGTATGCTGATGGGGACTGGAACTGGTGCAGGGCTTGGTGCCGTTGCTGGTTATGGTGCTGGCACTGGCGATTGGGCAAACCGTCTTGAAAGTGCAGGGTATGGTTCGTTGTTTGGTGGCGGAATTGGTGCCGTAGCACCTCTGGCTCTGGGCGGTATAGGCCGTGCTGCTGGGCGTATTGCTCGCGGCATAAAGAAAGGCCCATCGGAAAAAGAAGTAGGCGACTTTATTTTGAACAATGTTGTCGCAGAGGCAGGAAGACCTGGTGCTGGGGCACAAAACAACGCAAGTGTTTTATTTCAAGCCATACAAGATGGCGATGCGTCAATACAAAACTCTGCACGCAATTTGCAAAACAAGATGCTTGCGATGTCCGCACAACGCAACCCTGAAATTGTTGAGTTGGCATTAAACCCGAACTGGACTGCCGAAACTCCATCTGCACAGAACATTATGCGTGCTTTGACCACAGATTCAAAGCGTGCCGCATCTGAAAAGTTTGGTGAGTTTGTTGCACAGCAACCAGACAAAACTGGTCTTGGTTTGGCTTTGAATGAATATTTCAAAAAGAACCCGATAGCAAAAGATATTGTTTTGGCTAACAAACGCAGAATTGGGCAAGATTTAACAACTTATGAGGGTTTGCAAAAAATTGAAGACACCCTGAATCGCAATTTACCAAAATCGCTTGACAACTCTCGTGTTGTGAATCGTAATGCACAGATTTTGGACGCGATTGAAGATTTGAGTAATTTGCGTGAAACTGCCTTTCCTGGGCAGAAAGTTATGGACGCGACATATCGTGCATCTGTCGGCGGCGTAAATGATACGGCTCAAAAAACAGCAAAATCGTATATGTCACAACTTGCGTCTGGTGTCGCTAACCCAACCAATTTGGAAGTTAGTTTGACTGGTGCGTCCAAATTCGGGCTAAAACCTTATGTCCGTGGTCGTGCAAGAGAACTGATAAAAAGAGGCGTGCTTGAACCAGACAGAACTAGTTTGGGCGAACAGTTATTACAAAGTTTAGGTTTTGGTGGTTATAGAACATTAGAACAAGAAAGATAGGGGTATAAAATGAGCATAGCAACGAGAATTTTGGACTTGGCGACAGGCGGTGGTTTTAGTCGTGCGTTCGCACAACCTCGTCCTGGTGCGTCCGATGAAGATATTATGAACTTCTATCGTGGACGCTATAACCAATACGCTACACCAGAGGCCTTGCGTGATGTTGAAAGGGGTGTGCGGGCGAGTATTTACGACCCACAATCGCCGTTGCGTTTTACTCTTGATAGTTTGCGTGACCAGGCGTTGCGTGCTCGTGGACTTCGTTATGACCAATCGTTTGATGAAATCCCAGAAAAAAGTCCAACTGGGCGTATTTTGAGAGAAATAATCAACTTGCCATCAACAGGTGAATACAGCGGGGCATAAAATGGGTGAAAACAAGTTTATAAAACATTTGAAAGGCGAAGATACCGCCAAGTCCGTATTGGAAATCAAGAACCAGCGGACCACGACTTCGTTTGCAAATATGCCAGACGGCGACACTTCAAATGCGAACGATGTGTATTCGGACCATCGTGGCAACGCAATAGGTGTTTTGAAAGGCACCGAAAACTGGAAACTTGATGGGCAGACCCTTGTTGAAACAACCACGGTTTATGGTGATGGGCGTGACTTCACAAATTCTTTCAGCGTGTTCGGTAACGGCCTTTGGGTTGATGCGACTTGCACTTTTGCTACGGCACGGCGTTTTTCACCGAACACCAAGTTCGTTTTGAAACTGTGCGGACACGATTTGGAAACCGTTATAAACCATACTGTTGATTTTACACTGATTGTCAAATTTGGTGTAAGTAACCTGATTTCAAAAACATTTACGGTTACAGAACAGGCGTTTGATTTTTGCAAAGAATTTGTGATTGACTTTGCGGAAAGCAATTCATCAACAATTAAAGCAGACGCTGGCTCTACAATGCAGGTTCAATTACTATGTGCCGACCCCGCGGCCGCAGCCGTTCTTTACAATGGTATGACAGTATTTACAGCACTGCAACGCCGTGTGGACGGCGAGGCGGTTGCGTCCGACACTAAAACTTTCCCTGAAATTGAACAAGATGTTGACGACATAAATGACGAAATTGACAAAATAAACCAAGACATTGACAACCTAGAAAAATATGTTGACAAAACTTTTGTGTTAAAAGTAGGCGACACAATGTCAGGGGCTTTGAATATAGCAGACATAGCGTCTTCAAACACACCATTGTTGACCCTAACGCACTCCAATACCACAACTTATAAATGGAATATAGCCCCGCGGTATAACAGCACGACATTGTCAATATACCCAGGAAACACAGAAACAAACGGTTTTAGATTTGCAACAACGGGGTTTGTGCCAGCGTCAAACAACGCACGGTATCTTGGTTCGGCGTCTTTGAAATGGAAAGGTGTTTATACCGCTATGATAAACAATGGTTACGATATTACAGTTCCTGTGACAAGCAGTGCCGACACTTTCGCTTTGGTGAACAAAGATATAGACCCGTTGCAACAGCAGATAAACCATTTGCAAACAATAGGGCGGTTTTTATCGTTCTGGGACGCAACAACTGGTTTGGCACAAACAAACCCTCAAACAAGTCCGTATGTCTATCAGACGGGCGATTATTTCCGTGTTGGTGTTGTTGCTGGGCCTGGTGGAACAAATTATAAACCATCTGGTTCCAGTTATACAATAGGCGTGGCCAGCACAACGGTTGAAACCGAACGCTTATCTGTTGGTCAGGTATATTACTATGATGGGGCAAATTGGGCGTTGGCTGCTGGTGGCAGTGTCGCAATAGACGAAACCACAATTACATTTAATAACAATGATGAAATACAAGCGGTTGCGGTTGTTGACCAAAACACAGGTATTGTAAAAACCTGGACAGGAACTGCGGCTGAATACGATGCCATTGTGACCAAAGACCCAGACACTGAATATATAATTATAGACGATATTGGTGACAGTGCAACAATGATTGGCGAAATAACAGAAGATGTGAACGAACTGAAAGCCCACGAAGTAATTGCGTTTCAGGCACCAACAGCACAGAATAACTACACTTGGTATCGCAAATACGCAGACGGTTGGGTAGAACAAGGTGGAATAACAACAAATGACGAATACACACCTGTTATTTTGCCTATTCCTATGCAAGATACAAACTATATACTGCTTGGACAGTGCGAGGGTTTAGTAGTTGGTAATTATAATTTTGTAGTTATGGCAAAAACTGCAACGAGTTTTACGGCCGATGCGTCTTATGGAGGCGGAGTAAAAAGAGCAAGTTGGCAAGTTAGCGGTATGGCAGCATAAAGGGGAAATAAATGAGTATTTGGAAAAACGGAAAACTTGTTGCAGGCGGTTCACAGGCGTTGCCATTGTTGTCCTTTGTGTGGGCTGACCATATTTTGGACGATATTTCGTGGCTGCGTGCCGATACTTTTTCTTGGCAAAACGGGTCGGTGTATCAAGCAGTGTATCAACATTTGGCGAACGATATTGACGGCAAGGCCCTACAAAGCGAAACCATCGGTAGCACCACAATACAGTTCTATCTGGCAGATGATGGGCATAAGGTTTGTCCTGCAAGTGAAGAAAGTAATGTTGTGGCGATTTACAATGCAACAGGTGTGGCTTGGTATTACATTATAGATACTGTCAACGAACGGTTTAAGTTGCCACGAACAAAACACAATAAATACACAGAAACACTTGGGGTTGTTGGTAATGGGTATAATCTTGGGTTGAGAGGTAATAATGGTGATGGGTATTTAACTGGTGGCTCTTCAAGTGGTATGGCACAATCAAAAACCAAGGCACTTATTGGACAAGCGGCATCAGGTGGAAATTTCTGTTCGCAGGCGTATGCGATGGGTGTCACAACAAATGCAGAAAATTCTGGTTTGTTGACGACACCAATTTCACAAGACACAGACCAATATAAATATCTGTATTTCTATGTCGGTGCGTTCACACAGACAGCGTTGGAAAATACCGCTGGTATCACAGCCGAAACATTGAATGATAAGGCCGACATAACAGCGGTGCCAGGTCTTGTGATGCCAGATTATTCTACTGGCACTACTGCAACGCAAGGGACAGAATATACGGCAACAGATAATTGTTATCTCTATGCCAGGGTTTTTTGTAGTGCCTCTGGGTCTGGTCAACACATTGAAAAACAGATTATTATCAACGGCGTTGTTGTCGCACAACCACGGGCGTTTAATTATTGTGCAGATTGTGTGATGGTGCCTTGTGCAAAAGGTTCAACTTATAAATTTGAAAATGTCAACACAGGGTCTGGGTCTTATGAGTTCAAAGTTTATCGTTGTATAGGGGGTTAAAATGACCAAAAAGCGTCAAAAATGCGAAGTTTTCAGCCGTTCAATGGGCTTTATTCGCCCGATAGAGAACTTCAATATCGGCAAACGGTCCGAGTTTGAAGAACGCAAAACTTTCAAAGAAAACATCATTTTTGGAACCATCAGAAAACTCTTAAAAAAGGAGGCCACTATGCCGTGCGGTAAGAAAAAGAAAAAATAATTCGTCAAAGGGGCGTTTTGCCCCCTTGAAATTGTTATTATATTATAAGAGGTATAAAGTATGTTGCAACGAGTTAAAGAAGTTCAAGAATCAGATTTGCGTATGGACGGTGCCTTGGCCCGCAACATACAGCGTGTTTTGGCGGTCACACAGGCAGATATTGACGCTGCGGCGGCCCAAGGAAAAGGTTGGTTTGTAAAGCGTGTTGTCAAGGTCAACGACCCACTGGACAATATGCGTGGCGGAACTCAACTCGTTATCAAACAAAATTCTATTCAGCCAGGCCAAAATGTGATGCGTGTGTTATACGCTGGCGGCGGAAAAACTGTTGGTCCAACCATTTCGCCTGTTGATTTGCCTGGTGCTGCGGCAGAAGAAATCTTGTCTTTGACGGCCTTTGGGGGCACTTCACAAGGGGGCTTTAATGCTATGGGTTATACTCCGCTTGATTATTTGGAAAGCAGCGGAACCCAATATATTGACACTGGTGTTGTCGGGAACAAAGATACAAAGATTGAGGTGAAATATCTGTTCTATCAAACGAGTTCTGCGTCAGGGTCGGGGCGTGTTTTTGGCTCTCGTGCATCAAGTGGTGCCAATCGTATTGCTTTTGGCTCTAACTCTGGCACAGTCAGCACAACCACTTTCTTTTGGCAGTTTGGTTCTGGTGCCGCTGTCAACTCTGCTGGCACCAATATAGAATTAAATACTTGGTATGTTATAACAGCCAGCCGAACAATACATAATATAAACGGAACAGATTATGGCAGTGCCTTTCAAGAAGAAACTATCACAACGCCACAAAACATAAAACTGTTTGGTTTTGATTCGGGCGGAACTATGGGTTGTGGTATAGGCCGTTGTGCGTATTGTAAAATTTGGGACGGTGACCAGATTGTAAGATATTTTGTGCCAGCCAAAAACAGTAATGGCGTTGTTGGTATGCTTGATTTGGTAAATAATGTGTTTTATCAAAACGCAGGAACTGGCAACTTTACTTATGGCACGGAATACAAGCCAACGCCAGACAACCCTATCACTCTATACTGCAACAATGGCGAAATAAAACCAACGGGTAATATACTTGATTCTAATGTGAGCAATATAAGTGTTGGGTATTATATCAACAGAACAACTGGCGAAGTCACGCAGTCAGACGCAAACTTTATGTTCTCGCAATACATACCGATACAACCAAGCACTTCGTATGTTGCGTATGGTCGCAGACGGGGTGATAATCTTTTGTCGCAGTATAATCGTATTGCTTGGTATGATGCCAACCAGGACTTTATATCAACAGCAAACTATACGCAAAACACCATCGGAAAGGGCACTTCCCCGTCTAACGCTGCGTATATGCGGATTTCTGTCAACCCGATAGGAAACACCGACCCTATTACTATTGACACAGTATTAGATTTTGATTGGTATGTCGGGAAAGGAACCGCAGAAGTTCCTATCACTCCGTATAGCACAATAGGTGTGTATGCTGACGATGCGATTGAAACCATAGAAACCAAAGACGACCAAAACACCACAGTCAGCACCGCAACTTGTGAAATCTTGCTGTCTATTGGCGAATACACTGACGAACAGGAAGTGATTTCGGGCGCCATCACAAGAAAAGTTGGGGTAAAAGTGTTTAACGGAACAGAAACTTGGTCAAGGGCAACAAATCAAGACGGTTCGGCGAACTATGTGTTTTACACACAAATAGATGGGAAAAAGATTGGAAATGGTATGCCAATGCTTTGCACGCATTATGCGTATGTGGGTTCTGCGTCTTATGTGACATTGACCGCAGGAAAGTTTTTAAGCAATTCTGCAAATAATTCAGTTTATTTTGATGGTGGGTCTATAACAACGGCGACAAACTGGAAAAACTGGCTTGCTACACAATACGCAAACGGCACACCTGT
>JAEIGA010001163.1_pt1 | contig 40380 bp, 56 predicted proteins | sample 9270691 | NCBI WGS metagenome assembly JAEIGA01 (sample SAMN17057246, study PRJNA624740) | gut metagenome | biome: biome; isolation source: fecal sample | host: Bos grunniens | place: China: Xizang | collected 2019 | reverse complement strand
GCAGAGAATGGTTGGTTTTGGTGTAATCATTTTGGATATTAATTTATATATTGACAGTTTTGAAATTTTAAGTTATTGTTTATTTATTAAAAGTTAATTTTAATGAATAAAAACAGTAAAGGAGGATGTGAATGAGTAGAGAAAAAATTAAAAGTTACATAAAAGATTTTGAAACAAACAAAGAAGCAATTTTAGAGGAAGCAAAGGCGGCTGATGGAACGGCTGCCGCCCGTCTTTTAGGCAAAATCCACACGGTGCGTTTCTACTCTCCTGCTTGCGGGAATGAGACAATTGATGAAGCTGTTGCTGCATGCTTGGAAAAAATGGGATATGATAAAGAGGGCGAGTTGTTCGAATTTTTAACACTTAATCTATTAGGCGAGTTTTTGAATAAGCCAGGCTGCACTAGGGAGAAGTATTTCAAGGATGTATTAGATGGCTGCTATGACGTACTAGATATTTTTTACGATAAAGACAATTGGTGTAGGGCTACGGCGGTGACCATTCTTGGTATTAAATACAGCGATTTTCACAAGGGAACGTTTACAGAAGGATTATATGATTTGTTCGATTTGGAACAATACAAACCACAAGAAGAGTCTTAAACGACTCTTCTTTTTTATTACCTTTTAATTAAAAAATAATACGCATTAGTTAAATTTTATCTCCAAAAATATCATTTTTAAAATCATACTCAATCCCCGTAACCCTTGATTTTACTGGCTTTGAGCTTTCCTGGACTTTGTATCCTATAAGCAGCCCTATTGAACACAAAATCCAGGTAACCGAAACCCTTGATTTTACAACAAAAAAGAGCCCTTTTTATAGTTGGGCTCTTTCTAGTCTTTCTGTTATTTTTCTATAATACGCATTAAGTTCATCATCGCTGACTTCGTATTTTGCTTTTTCTAGATTCTCTGTGTTGAATTTGTATTTCTTTTCATATTGTTGCAACACTTCCCTAGCTTCCTTATAAATCGTAAAAGTTATCATCAGCTCAGGCTTTCTCTGTAGTTCGGCATTATCGAAGGTTACATATCCAGACTCCATTTCTTCTTCTGTTAGTTTTCGCATATACTTGTAAACATAAATAATATCTATCATGGCAAGAACTTCTTCTTCCGAATATCTCTTTTTTAATACAAAATCCATATTTTTTATTTTCTCATATTCTTCAAGCATGATAACAATATTATCATAAATATTTTTATTTGAACTTGAAACAATATCTAGCTGATTTTCCAATTCTTCAATTTCGTCATTAAGTTCTTCAATCTTCTTTTGGAAGATGCCATGTTTGTCGAGTTCTGGATTTTCTATTAGTTTTTCAAAATAATTTAATGATTTTGCTTTCTTTTCTTCTATCTCTTTTTTTAATATAGAAGAAACTGTTTCAGAATCCTCTCTTATTTCGTCCAGTTCCATCGTTGCAACTTTTAAAAGTAAATACATATAGTTTCTCTGACGCTTCTTGATTTCGTCGTTAATCTTGCCGTAAGAATAATCTTTAATAAGAGTGTCTAAATCTTCTTCTTGGACATTTGGATTATTGCAAAATTTAGTTCCAATTTTTCTTTTATTATTACAATTGTAAAAATAATATTTTCCAGTTCTCTTTCCATCTACACCTTTATGTTTAAAATCGCTGTTTCGATTGTAGTAACCGCCACATTTGTGACAAACAAGCTTCTTGGCATACCTTGTCAGTTCTGACTTTTTCCCAATTCGCTTGCCAATGTAGATCTGGACTTTTCCTTCTCTTATTTGTTGCGCTTTTTCGAATTGCTCTTTTGTGATGATTGGCTCTATTCTGTCAGTTTCTGTGACTTCATAATCTTCCTTAGGTTTCGACCATGTGCGGTGTCCAAATTCGCCCGCCGTAAACTTTAAAGAATTATTACCGCCGTAATATTTCTCATTCGAAAGAATATTTTTAATTGTAGTATAACCCCAATAATCATTCCCTTTTACTGTTTTAATACCTTCTTTATTTAGTTGGACTCTAATTTTTCTAATTCCATATCCTTTTTCTGTATACAAATCAAAAATCTTCTTGACCGTTTTGGCATCTTTATTCTTTTTTAATGTATTTGTTTTCGTATCGTAATCATAACCAATTATGTCTTTACTTGTGTATATCTTGCCTTTTTCTTTTCCTCGTTCATAGCCCCATCTAGTAGCTTCGCTCTTGAGTCGGCTTTCGTTCTCGTCCATATTCATCAATAATTTCAGAACAAAATCTTGACCTGGATCTTTTGTGTAGATATTCTGAGTTATAAACCTAACATATACTTTCTTTTCTCTTAACTTCTCTATAATTTCAAATGAGAAAGTATTTCTGGCAAAACGGGCGGTATTTTTGATCCAAAGCTGTCCATATTTTGGCTCACGTTTAGAAACATAATATTTAGTTTCTTTTTTCTGTAATCGATGATCAAACTCTTCAATAACGTCAATTCCAGCATCGTATAACATCTTATTGAAAGAATCACGTTTTTTCCAATAAACACCAGAAAGCCCTTTGTCAGCGTATAATTTGTAAAATTCTAACCCATCTGTATTTTTGATTGCATTTTCGAAATAATCAGACTGGTTTTCAAAACTGCTAATTTGGTTTTCTTTTTCTGTCGAAACTCGCGCATATGCTGCAACAATATTTTCATTAGCCATTTAATACCCCTCCTCTCTCGTATATTTTAACTCTTCTATAAAATGTGTTAGGCTTCAAGCCTAATCTATCCATAAATATTCTAGCTGTTATTTTTTTCGCTTTCCAATCTTTGTAGGATTTCTTAAATTTCTCTTCATCCACCTTGATTGGTTGTCTTCCTTTGTACTTCCCTGCCGCTTTTGCAATAGCGATGCCTTCTTTTTGTCGTTGGAGAGTCTGTTCACGTTCCAACTCTGCTAATGCTGCGAAAATTGTCAGGACGAAGCGGCCCTGTGGCGTTGTGGTATCTATACTTTCTTTTAGGCTCACAAATCCCACGTTCTTCTCTTGTAGCTTGTCGACAATACTTAATAAGTCGCGCGTATTTCGTGCCATTCGTGAAATAGACTCAATTATGATAATATCGCCATCACGTGCGAAATCTAGCATCTTCTTTAGTTCTTGTCTTTCTTTGTTTTTTCCTGTTAGTTTTTCTTTAAAAATCTTTTCTGCTTTTTGCTCTTCTGCCATCTTTAGCTGGCGGGCGAGATTCTGATCCTCTGTACTAACTCGTGCGTAGAAAATTCTTATAGTGCAACACCTCCTAATTAATAATTTAATTTTTATTAAATATATTATAACTTTAAATTCATAATATGTCAATAAAAAGGTTTACATTTACGACATATCTCAAAAGTGAAGAAGGGACTTATATGAAACACTTATTAGCTGTTGCTTTTGGGTATACCCTAAAGCAACACTTTTGTGGCTGAATCCTGGTTTGTTTTAAATTTTTCTACACTGTGTTTAAGGCTGGAAAGGATTTTGCTTTATGATAAAAAACAAAAAGCCGACTAATCCTTCAGCCCTTTTTTGAAAATTGTTTTTTCTGAGTTATGTTTCAAGTGAAAAAAATGTTTTATTGGATTTATGCTAAAAATTTTTATCATTAAAGCTTAAAAAACTATACATCAAATCCCTTTATTTTGTGATTACACTCCCAACTCACCCAAGATCCCCACTTCGCTGATGATAAAATGTTTATTTTTTATTATAAATACCTATTAAAGACCGTCTAAAGATAGGGAAACATGTGCTTTTTCGAAAACAAAAACCCCTACAAAGCCCGTAAAATCAAGCTTTCCAGCGTTTTTTAAAGTTGTTGAAGCCCTTTATTTTTTGCAATCATATTGCGAAATTTCCCACCTTTTAGCTCAATTTTTTGCAACTATATTGCGTTTTTTAATTTTCACACAAAAAAAAGCCAATGCCTACCGCATCAGCTCGATTTATTGTTTAGATCCTGGGCCATAAAACCACCACCAATTTTCAAATGCTTCAGCTTCTTCTTGTTCTCTTTCTTCTTCTCTTCGCTGTGCATCTTCTAATAACATGGCTTGATATTCTGCTTGTTTCTGTTTCTCTCTTTCTTCTTCCTCTTCCATGTAGAGTTTCATTTCTTCTTCAAGAAGCAAATCAGATTCATGAATCCTGGATCCATTATCTAGAATGAAAATTTTCTCTCCATCTTCATCAATTACAAATTTTTGTCCCGTGTTTCTATCCTTCCAAATAATCTCTGGTATTTCTCTTCCTATTTCTATCACCTCCAAATTTTATATTTTATCATTAATATTATAACACTAAAATGTTAATTTTACAAACAGCCTCTGTATGCGTTTTTCAGAAGTAAAAGCGTATATTTACCCACTTTCGCCCACGAAAAACGCACCACGGGCGAGTTGCCATTTTTCGCCGTCAAACTGCACAAAAAATCACTTAAAAACAACCAGAAAATAACACCCTAATGTTAATTTTAAGCCCGTTTTTTGTGCAATATTACAACAAAAAAAGAGCCTCAGCGGATTGACTCCGCCAAGGCTTAAAATATAACTTATTCTTTATTATTTTTTTCTGATTGAGTTCCAAAATAGAACGAAATGATAACAGTGAAGATTGTTAAAAATTCTTGTCCAGTGATTGCTTTACTGATTGCAAGATATGCAAATACTGCTGTAAGCAAAATAGTCACGATAGACTTTACATTGATTAATTTAGATATTTTTTCTTTCATAATATGTTCCTCCGTTATTTTCTTTTAGTGCAGTAATTTTTATGTATACTAATCCATCCAGCACCGCTTTTAAGTTTTCCCCAATATCCATTTTGAACTTCTGTTATTGTGTAGGTGCCTTTATCTTTTATTACACCAACAATAGAATAATTTGTTCCAGGTCCTTTTCTGATGTTCAATTCACAATTTACCTTATACATCCCAGGAAGATATGTATTTGTTGTGGTTTCTTTAATTTCTGGGAATACCTGTTTGCCGTTCCAGTCATAAACCTTATAACCATCTTTACAAGCCTTTTTAGCATTGTTCAAATCTGTATATGCTCCAAGCTGACTCTTAGCATCACTCCAGCTCTTTCTTACTCTGTAATATTTAGTAGTTGTTGTATTAGCTGGCTTCGCTGGTGTTGGTACTGGTGTAGCTGGCTTTGTTTCTTCTTTAACATTAAAATAATCACAAATTAATTCAGCTTCTTTTTTTGCTAATTCTTTCAAATTATTATCATTTAAAAGCCAATTTGTCGAAGCTGTGCAAGTATGGAAAGAATGTTCAACAATATAAGCATAAGTTACTCCAGCTTGATCTGCTCCATTTAATACTCCATAGTATTCATCGTCGAGCTTGCCATTTCCGTCTTTATCGTTCGAACTTGCTCTTGTTCCTGTTCTTCCGTTTTGCTTGGTTTTCATTACATCTTCAATTAATTTTGCAAGTTTTAAACCGAATGCATCTGATTCTGGTCTATCCACTCTTCTATAAACTACAGGATAATCTACAGAATCTTTTACATATGAACCAACAGCATTTGAGTGCATAGAAAGAAAAAGATCACAACCTTTTGCACCTTTTCCTCTTGCATTTAATGATAAATCTTTATTGATGTCGGTTCTTGATTTAGAAACTGTAATTCCTTTTGCTTTTAATTCGTCTGCGAGATAATTAACCAACTTCCAAGCCATCTCCGATTCATAATATTTTTTATTACATGGAGATTGGTTGTATTTGCCATAGTGTCCCGCATCTAAATGTACTTTAAAATTTGCCATTGGTTTTTCCTCCTTCTTGTCGTATTTTGTTAAGTTGTTATTTTTTATTACATTTGTTAAACTTTCCACGTAAGAAAGCGATGTAGCATAGCCGTCTTCTCTTATTAACTGGATATATTCAAAAGGATCTGTAATTCCCTTTAAATTCTTATATCTATCAATATTGATAAACTGGAAATAACCACGAACACCGTCTTCCATATTTGCGAAAGAATACCAATCTGTAGTGATTGGAATATAAGTTCCATCAGCTAATTGTTCTGAGCTTCCGTCTTTGAAATATCCAGAATTACAATTAACTCTTCCTTCTCTATACTTGAGTCCAAAAAAGTTGTTGTATTTTGCTTTGTTGCTGGTTCCCCATCCTGATTCTAAAATTGCTTGAGCGATAACTGGAGAGAAAACACATATTCCAAATTCTGGAGCTATTTTTTTTACACATTCCGCTATTTTGTCTGCGAATTGTTTTTGTTTTTCTGTCATTTGGATTTCTCCTTTCTTATTTTTTATAAAAAAAGAGCCAGGATCTTTTCCTAGCTCTTAGCGGTTTCTATTTATTAGATATAAAATGGTTTTGTAATTCGTGTAAAGCTGCTGTCGTGTCGCCGTTCAAGTGCCCTTTGCTTTGCAACTCTTCGCACATTGTAAGCGTTAGCTTTATTGTCATTGCCATCTGTGCTTTGAATTCTTCATTCTGTCGCTTGATTTCTTGTAATTCTTCTTTTATCTCTTCATTAGCTTCTATAAATTCTTCTCTAAGTGCATCATCTCTCTTTTTTGCATTTTTAGATATTTTTTCACTAACGAATTTGTAAACAACGATAATAGAACCAAGTCCGCCACAAACAGCAACAACTATCGTCCAAAGTTCGCTAACTGTTATCATTGGTTTCTTCCTCCTCTGCTTCTTGTTCTTTCATAATTTCTTCTGCTTCTTCTATTGTGATTTCTGTATAAAGTTCTTCTGGATTTACGTTTAAAGGACAACATACACCCTCAAACACTTCTCCATCTAAAAAAAGGAAATAGCCCTTCGAAGGTACTACTTCCTTAAATTTCTCTTTTATATAAATTGTCATTATCTAATCCCCCTTTATGATGTTCCAGATGAAAGTGTGTAGTTTTTGTCTGTAAGTATTGCTTTTTGTTCGTCTGAGAGTGAATTATAAAGAGTTGTATATATTTTAATAGTTCTTGCTTTTCCCGTTTCATTTACTGAAATACTATTAGCAAATTCTAAAAAAGCCTCCTCATAGGTTCCGCCGCCATAATCAGAAGGAATTGCTGTTTCTTTTGCCCCCCTCCAGAGATAAGCAAGATTTAAAGTTAGTCCAGCCGTTGTGTCTCTTCCAAAACTATTTCCTTCTCCAAATTTTAATCTATAAATTTTTGAACTGGAATCCCCTAAGGTAAGTGTTGCACTTATATTTGGAAAATCTGGAAGAATTATTCCACCATATAGTGTAGCACCACTTAACATCGCTGAAGCATTCGCATAGCACTTTATTCCACTCATATTAATCTGTTCGTTTACTTTTGCTTTATTAAATAAGCTGCTACATGTCATATTGCCAGAAGATGGAAATATGATTGAATTATAGATTCCATTATCAAACATATTGTTCGATTGAACCTCTCTTTCATCATTTCCAAGTGCAAAATTTGACAAGTCCAAATTACATTTACTATGCAAGATATAAGAAAACATATTTCTCATGTCCTCGCATTTTGATGTGTCTAATTTATTAAGCCCTTTTATTTCCGTGAGTGAATTACATCTGTAAAACATATAACTCATGTCTGTGGCATTTTTTGTATTAATCCCTGTAAGATCTACAGAATCCTTATATTGCACATAGCTGAATGCATATTTAAAAGAAAATACCTTTTCTGTGTTAAAATTTGAAAAATCTATGTCAAAAGCGGTTGTAGACGCCTTATGAAATAAATTTGTACAATCTGTGAGCTTTAGATTTTTCCCACTTAGTTGACTATAATCAAAAGCCGTATTCTCATTAAAGAGATAATTTCCATTAATCCAAACTCCATTTTCTATATCTTGCATAAATTTTTCTTCTTTTCCAACTACACCACCATTTATATATTCAATACTATATCCACTACCGCCAGAGCCTCCGCCTGTTTCTATCTCTTCAATTTTTGTCACCATTTCTTCAGGTGTGTATTGTTGAGACTCTCCATTTTTGTCTCTGATTGCATCAGCTATGTTTTTAAGAGTTGTATCTTCTATAATATACTTAGCCATTAGAAAGCCACCTCCTCAGCCGATGTAAACATTGAATAAACAGTATTAGCAATTTCTGTTTTGTCATCATCAGTCAAGACATAATCTTGTCCATCAATTCCATCAGCTCCAGCTGGTCCTTGTTCGCCCGCTGGTCCAGTTTCTCCAGTGTCGCCCTTGTCACCTTTATCTCCTTTTTCACCCTTCAAACTTGCTTTTTGTTCTTCTGTAAGTTCTTCAAAAGTCATTGTTCCATCAGCCCCCGCTGGTCCCTGTGGTCCTTCTGGTCCTATTGGTCCAGGCTCTCCTTTTTCTCCAGGAATTCCAGGATCACCTTTGTCTCCCTTTTCGCCTGGATCTCCTTTGAATTCTCCATTTTCTAATCTGGAATTAATGTCTGCAACAGTAGCATTAAGGGCTTGCTCTGTTTGCTTCGCTGTTGCTAATGCTGCATCTACTTCTTCGATTTTTGCGTCAAGCTCGTTTACAATTGCAATTGCTTGTTCTATTGCTTCAATGTCGAGACTTTCAACCACTTCTACAGCTTCGTTTATTTCTTCTAAATCTAAAGCCTTTAAAATATCAAGTGCCTTATAAAATTCTTCAAGTGTCAGTTTTTCACTTGGTGCTACTGTTGTTGCTTCACGGTCGAAGCTAATCCTACTCTCAAATTGGAAAGGTAAGAGCGTCACCCTTTCAAAATCTGCATCTGAGATGTGCAGATTGCATTTTACTTTTCCTACTTTTACTAAGAAGCCGTTCAAGTTTTCTCCTTCAAGAACAAAACTTCCATCTTCTTGTTTTACTAATGGGGCTATGTAGGATCCCGCCCCTGGTGTATTTCCTGAAACTGAAACATAAGCAATATCATCAGCTCCTGAAATAACCTTTATTCTATTATTATCTCCTAAATAAAAGAAGCCATCACCTTCTTGACGAGTGATAGCTCTTTTTGAAGAATCTATATATAAAATAAGTTCTCTTATCATGCTTAAATTCCTCCGTTATTTATTTTTTATGATATTTGTGTATCATTCAAGAAAAGTCCGCCTGGTGCAACAATACGAACTGCTTTATTTGAATCCATGAATAATCTTGAAATATTAGCTGCACCATAAAAGTTATTATTAGTACAAAAAGCGATCTCAGGAACTATTTCATCTGTTCCTTCTATATTATCGTTAATACTTCTTCTTTCACGATAACAAATCTGTGTGACTCCATTTCTTGCATCATATAAACGAATGCATGGCATTTGGTGAACTGTTCTACTTTCGTAATCAGAAATATTCGATTTGATAACTGCTGTATTTGTTTTCTTTATTAGTTTTATTCCGTTTTGTTCTTCATATATAAAATTCCCCTGAATATCCTCTCCCGAACCAAGACACCACTCTGTTGCCATACTTCCTTTTTCCAACTTCGCTTTCTGAATAAATACTTTATACGTATTTCCACTAATTGTTGTAAGTGTTTGATTTACAGCTAAACACAAAATAAAATTAGATATATCACAAGCCATCTGATCTTTCGTTGGTGTTGTAAAAGTAAGAGTGTGCCAATTCCAAAGAGTGTCTGTTATATGGATTTCTCCAAGATTAAAGCCTGCTCCAATTCCTGGAAGAGTTGAATTATTTTTTACTAATTCAGTTATTGTTGCATCCGACGGCATATTATCTTTTCCTACTACCTGGAATATATTGTCAGCATTTGTAAATCCATACATTACAAGAGCGAGTTTTTGATTTTTATTAGAATAAGATCTCAGTAAAACACTCAATGTATATGTTGTGTCTGGCTCTAACCCCTGGACTGGAAGCCAAACCTTAGCAACTCCGCTTGTTGTTCCTGCCGATGTTGTTAGCATATCTAATTGTAAGGATTCTATTGGATAAGCTGTTGACTGCTGAACATAGTTTCTTGGAAAAAATGGCTTGATAAATAGGCTTGTAAGTAATAAATTCTCATTTATTTCTTCTGGTCCGCTTGGTTCCGTTTTTGTTTCTCTATTTCCTTGTTCGTACTGTTTATCATAAAAAGAAACCTGTGGACAAGATAATGTGGATTTACCCATATGTCTAAATTCACATTTTCCACATAAAGCATATACGTCATCGCCTTGAGCTGATGGTAGATATAAATAATCACCTTCATCAAGTGCTGGATTTCCGAGATAATCAAGAGTAAAACCACAATACATATGACCTTTATATTTATTATATAGTCCTTCTAATACTCCTTTTAAAACTCCATCAGCCATCATTTCAAAAACAGCATTTTCTTCAATGATAATAGGGAATTCATTTGTTCCGTATTCAATAGCACTTGTCTTCCCATAATAAATCAATCCTGTTATTTCGTGATGGTCTTCTACTTCGATTGATAATCTTGTTTTAGCTGGATCTATCTCATATGCATTATCTTTTGAAAATGGAACTATCTCAAGCAATCCATCTCTATTAATTCTTGCAAATCCACCAGCAACCGCTGCACAACCACCGATTAATTCACGCCAAGTCATACCATTATCAATTTCAAAAGCAATTGAAGCATCACTATTAGCAAATACCGATCCAGCATAGCCAACACCACAAGCTGAACATGCAGCATTAATTAAAGCCTGAACTGAAGAAGGAGCAACATTAAGGATTCCTATTGTTTTGTCAAATTTCAACATATTATCATATCCTGTCAATTTTACTGTTGTAGCTGGCTTTCCTGCCTTCGATAAATTAAACTCTCCTAATTTTACATATTCTTCAGATCCATCATCTAAAACAAGACCAGAATGAATAACTAACTTTCCATCTGTAAAATTGCATCCATAATACTTTTCTTTTGTATTATCAAGAACACAAGTCATTTCTTTGCATACAGTTCCGCCAAATGTAAAATCACCTGAACTCATACAATCAGAGACGGTTTTTACACCGTCTCCGAAAAAATCAGTTTCTGTTAATTCTTCTGTAATTGTCTCTCCTGTTGAATTTTTATATGTCAAAGAGGCTTTTAAACAAGCTGTCTGACTTAAACTATTTATTTTATTATAAAATTCAGTAGATGTTGTCTGCATACATAGCCTCCTTTATTGTTCTGTAAATGTTGTTGATAAAGCACAATAAAAAACACCTCCAGCTATTACAAAATCTGATGTGCTTAAAGTGTCTCTATAAAATGTTTTTGTTACTAATTCGTTTTTAAATACATCAAAGTATTGAAAATCAAAGTAATCAACACTTGTTAATGCATCAATTCTGTTTACTTGCTCTGTTGTAATACAACTCCACTTAATATTCATCTGTCTTCTTCCAGTACGTCCTTTTTTTCTTACAGCTTTAAAAGCTTCATTTAAGCCTGTACCATCAGCATTATCTAAGTCTGTTGCACCTAATCCCAAGCTATCCAAATCTGGAGAAGGAATATCTTCTCCATTTATTTTAAATAAAATATAATCATCCATTAGATATTCCTCCTATCTTCTTAATTTAATTGCATTTGAACCAGAAATCTTTGTTTTCTGATTTATATAATCAATACAGAATTCAGCGATTGGTGCACCTTCGAATTCCATCGTGTAATATTCCACCTTAGAGCCTGTATTACTTGCTTTATTCATATTTCCTAATCTGGAATCTAAAACTGAAGCGAATGTTTCTGCCATTGTAGAAACTGGAGAAACTATTTCTTTTTCTCTTGGATTATCCCCAAGAATAGCATAGTGTGGTTGATTTGGAGCTATAACGGCACCTGTTGCATATCCTGGAACATTCCAGCCACCAGAATTTGTTGTTCCTGTATTTCCTTTGAATAATCCGCCAATTTTTGAACCTATATTTTTTATTTTATTAAAAAATCCAGTAATCGTTTCGATCGCTGAATTAATTATATCTCTAAATGTGTTTGTAATTGCTTCTTTGATAGAATCAAATAAATTCTTAAAAGCATTAGCAATTGGTTCTGTTACGTTCTGCTTTATCCAAGAACCCGCAGCATTCCATTTTTCTTTTATTGTCTCCCAAGCTTTAGATCCTGCTTCTTTTACCTTGTCCCAATTTAAAACTAAAGCGACAATAATGGCAATTAAAGCACCGATTGCAAGAACAACAAGTCCGATTGGAGATGTCAAGAATGTTAATGCTGCACCAAATGCTGTTGTTGCTGCTGTTGCAAGCCAAGTAGCTGCTGTGTGTGCTGCTGTTGCCACCGTGTGAGCGATTGTTTTAGCTGTATTAATTACCCACAAAGCAGCATTTTTTACGAGTTGTGCACTGTTTAAAATAAAAGCTTTTGTAAGCTGTGCTAATTCTTTAAAAGTCTTAGCTGTATTTACAGCACTATCTTTTATTTTTGCAATTGTTACAGCGTGTAGGTTTGTTTTAATATTCCCTAATACTGTCACCAATCCGCCCGCCGCTTGAATCCAGTTAGATATTGTTACAATCTTCCAAGCTGCAATAAATGTTCCAATAAGACCAATTCCAACAACAAGATATGTTCTAAACTTTTCTCCATTATTATCTATCCAGTTGCTTAAATCTAAGAGAGCATCTCTCAGCCAATGTAATCCTTTTGTTATCTTATCCCATGCAAAATCCAATAATGGTTTCAAGACATTATCCATCAGCCATTTAAAAGAAGGCTTCAATGCCTTTATCACAGAATCAACTAACTGTAATGCAGCCCCAAAAGCTTCTAAGAATGCAGGAATTGCTGAATTTTTAGCCCATTCTCCAAAAGGTTTAAATACATTCTCCCAGACATAAGTTATTCCGCCCCAAATATTACTGCCAAGTCGTTTTGCTGGTTCGATTATATCTTTAAAAGCTTCTGAAAAGAATTTTTCAACACGATTTACAACCTTTCCGCCTTCTTCATTTAATTTAGATTCAGGATAATAGATATTTGGAGTAATAGCTGATGAATTCTTATCATCTTCCGAATCTCCAAAACTTACAGTGTGGAAAGTATCCATCGAAGATAAACTACTTATTTGTTTTTTAGTATCTTCAATAATTCCCTCTGTTTGATTAGATATTGTTTTAGCTGCTGCTGACATCTGATTGCCAACTTGTCCAGCTACTTCAATCCCCGTCATTTGTGCAAGTCGTGAAGTCATTTTCCCAAATGAATCAACTATTTCATTCAAGATATTAAGGACTGGAGTTAGATATTGAATTGCAATTTGACCAATTGAAACATAAGCACTTTTAATATTTTCTTTTAATTTCTTTGTTGAATTACTCCAGCTATCGCTTGTTTTCTGGAAATCTCCGATTGATAGACTAAGAGAATCCATTACAAAGTTATATCTAAGAGTTGCTTTTGAAGCTGCATCTAACTCTTCATATTGTTGTGTATATCCTTTTTTTAACATGTAATTCTTCAGATTAACTTCTGTCATTACAACACCAAGAGATTTCAATGTCTCAGTTTCACCAGTGTAAACAGATTTTAATTTTGTTGAAGCTTCTTCATAGTTGAGATTGTAAAAAGAAGCAACGTCTGCACTTAATTTAGCTAAGTTAATAGCCATGTCCGACGCTGCTTCGCTTGATATATCCATTCCTGTACCGATTGCCATAAAGGTTGAAGCTGTTTGCTTCGCTGAAAGTTCTGAGATACCGAATTGTTCAACACATATTTTCGCAAATTCTTCAGCTTTATAAGCCATCTCTCCAAATGCTGTGTCTACTACGTTTTGAACTTCAACCAAATCCGACGCAAGATTAATTGATTCTGTTGTAATGCTTCTTAATCCGTTTAATATTGCTGCTACACCAATCGCTTGAAAAGCTGAACGAAAAGCATTTGAAAACGAATTGCCAGCACCTGCCGCTGATTGATGTATTTGTCTATTAAATTGAGAAGGATCAGCTGCTAATGTAAGAAAAACTGTTCCTATATTCGTTCCGTTCATTAAAAAAAATCACTATCCTTTCTGAAATCTTGCCATGAAGCTATCCATAAGGGCGTTTCTTCGTTTGTCATCTTCCTTTTTGACCTCTTCAAGTCCAAGAGTTTCTATTTTCAATTCTTCGATGAAAGCTTTCCATTTTCTCCTTTCTCTCATCTCGCCATCTGTGAAATTTTTAATGTGGTCTTTGTTGTCTTCTGTTCTTACATATACTAAGTGAGCGAATTTAGAGTCTCCTGGAAGTGTTGGAATTGCATTATATACATCTTCTACACTCCACTCTAAGACTTCTGAAGGCTTCGCTTTGTATGCCAATGATAAGGAACCGAGTATAATTTCTTTATCATGCTCAAATTCATATCCATTCTTTTCAATATTCTTTATTTGTTCTTTTTTATTGGTTGTTACGAAAAAAATCGTCCACTTTTTCTGGAGCAATACCTGTTATAGCTGCCTGAATAGTTTTAACAATTGTCATGTATCCTTCAAATGTTAAATCCATCTTTTCAATCTCTTTTACTGCTTTTACCCCGATTGCAAGTTCAATAGATTTTTTAATCTGTCCTGCTTCAAGGGCTGCTAAAATTTTTTCATAAGTAGAGAATCTTGTGTCAATTGTGAAAATCTTCTCTTCATCATTAATCATCATTATCATTTTCTTATCATTACTTTGTAATAATGCACTTGGTACTGTATAAAAATTGTTCATATTATCGTTCCTTTCTTTGTTGTATAATTTTTTATAAAAAAAAAGAGAGCCAAGATTTTAAAATCCTGACTCTCGAAGTTACTTTTTATTATTCTGTTGCATCTTCTCCGTCAACTACATCGAATGTTGGATAACCATTAATAAGTAATTCGCCTTCGATTACATTTATATCATCCATCTCTCCTGAAGAATCTGTTTTTGAAAGATTAACTGTTGCATTGAACAACATAACTCTTCCGTCTGCTGCAACGTACGCGAAGTCTCTGTTCGCTGCCATACCTGTCACTCTTAATAAGCTACAAAGTTCATCATTTCCTGGATCACCGAGTGTTCTCTTGCCTTGAAAACTAATCTTTTCATCGTTAGCTGTTTTTAAGTGCATAGTAGCACCTTTTAATTCAGCTGGTTTCCAGTCTTTAATTACACCAGAATTTGAATTTTCGTTTGATGTAATATTAGCAATACCTAAATATTGGTCTTCTTTTTTAATATATAATTCACAAGCATGGTTCATAACTAATTCGCCTGCTTGTGGAGCTACTAAAACTACTGACATTATCTTCGTTTCCTTTCTATTTAATATTTAATCGCTGTAAAATCAATGATATATTCAAAATTCCCTGATTGATTCTTTCCAATCCAAACAGGACCTCTTAAATCACTAACAAAAAAGCGATTATTGTTGATTGTTGCACCCTTCTTTAAAAGAAAATCTCTCACGGCTAGAGCTGCCGCCTCCGATTCGCTCGAAGATTCTGTATATGTTAATTTCAAAGTAAATTTGATATTTTCTATATTTGTAAATATTCCAATTACAGGAGTTCTATCATCAGTGATAACCAATATAGATTTTTGTTTTTTATCATCTCTGAAATTATCATAGAAATAATCAAATTCTTTAATATTGGACTGTAAGTAATCCTTTAAATCCTTTGCTATCATCGTCCGTCCTCCTGTCTTTGTTCATCTCTCGATGTAGTTCCCCCCATTCTATGAAACTCTTTCATAAAATGAGTTCTATACATCTTTTGCACATATGGAAATTGTGAGCCGTTCTGTAAATAATCATCCGCCCATCTGGCTTTAGCTGTTCCTGCATGTAGTCCTTTATCATGTCTCAAACTTGTATCAAAATACTGTTTTCTTGCATATGGAAGTTCTGCTGATGATTGTCCTTGTCCTTCTGCTGTTCCAGCACCCGAACCCCAAGACAAATAAGCTTTATTTCCTTCAAGTTCCACTTTTGAAGATAACTGTAAGTCTCCTTCGTCCATTGGAACAACATTCTCTCTTATTATCTTAGCTTCAATATTTAACCCCGTTTTCATAACTGCATTTATTTGAGCTTGTGCAATTTTTCTCATCTGAGCCATACTGATTTGGTATCTTGCCATTTTAAACACCTACTTCCAACTCTGCATGATGAAAGCTACCATCTGGATTGAAAAGATTATGTGCTTTAAATGAATAAAATTTAGAATTATTAATACTAATTCTTCCAAAAAATTCTATATCATCAGAAATCTTTTCATCCATGTAAAACATTCCAGTTAATGATGTCCAAATTCCCTCTTTTGTTTGAACTCGTTTTGAAGTAGGAGAAAATTGTCCTCTTCCTTCCCATGTACTTAATGTTTTTTCATGTCCATCTTCTATTTCGCCATTTGTAACATGAATAATAGCTGTCGAATTTTTGAATATAAAGCAAGGTAATTTATTTATCATTCGTTACCTCCTATAAACATCTATTAATTAATCCAGTTCTTAAAAGATAACGTCTGACAGAATCAGGCATTCTTTTATTTTTTGTATTATCGATAGAAATCGACATATCGCCCAAACTGAAAGAAGTAAGTCCACTAATACTGTTATTATTGCTTATATTCTCATCAGCCATTGCACAAATTGCGAATTTTATCATTCTCTCTTGAAAAGCTGTAAAGCCTCTTATCTTATTTAGCAAATTATAAACATCATATGTTGCTTTATCCAGAGCCGCCTCAATTTCATTTTCAGAAATAAGGATTCCACCGTAATCTGTATAATAAAAAGAAGAATCAACTTTAATCATTGTTTTCTCCTCCTTTTCTTCTTGTTTTTTTGGCTGGTTCATTACAAATAACTTGATATTTGTGTTTCATAAACCATTCTGCCAATTTATCGCTGTTTGTTTCAGCTTCGCCATTAAAAAAATGGAGGGAAGCTGAAATTCCTCTATATCCTTTCACAGGAGTTTTGATAGTATATTTCATTTAAAATCCCTCCGAATATATTTTATTTTTTATTATTTTACTTTAATGCCTCTTAATACAGCTGCTGCTTTAGAGTTTTTAAGAACTACAGCACCATAGAATTCAACAAGACCTTTTGCTGATGTAGCTGCTTCTGTGTTGAAGTCAGGTGTTACAACATCCATTAACTGACCATCAAGTGTGATACCGTGGAAAGCATTTCTTCCAAGTGTGATGAAATAAAGGTCTGTTTTTCCATCTTCATCAATTCCGATGATAGGATCAGAAGAACCAGGTTTAGCACCAAGATCAAGCAATGTTGCATTACCATATTTGCTGATTGTTCTACCAACGTTATCTTTTGTTTCCTGGTACTGTCCAGCACGTCTTGCAACTGATTTGAATTTAGTAATAGATTTTGTATTACCGCAAATAAATTCAGGTTCTTTAACCATGTTTGCAATAACACCATCTACTTCATCAATAAATGCTGTATAATTTGTATCTACTGCTTCTGATGTAGATAAATCAACAGTAGAAGTAAATTCTGTGTCAGTTCCTGTAACCATTTTATTTAATCCATCGAATTCTTTTTCATTTACAGCACTATCACCATTAATCATAGCATCTGAGAAAGTAGCTTTTACAGCGTTTACCTTTTCAGTTGATTGTAATTCTACTTCATCAATGAATTTATCTTTTGAAGCTTTTGCGATAGCTCTATCAATGCTATATGTACCACCAAGAATTTTTACTTCTGCAAATTCTTTTCCTACTTTAGCATCGCTTGGTTCGTATTCTTCTCCAACAGTTCTAAATGCTGCTGTAGATTCAGTTGTCTTTTTGTAATATACGTATGGGAAAGAATCACCAGCAGGTGTTACTGTATCATCCCATTCTAACGCGTCCATTAATACAGAGCTTTTCTGCAACTCGTCTATAATACCTGTTAAATCATGTTTGTCAGGTGTTCTGTCTTTGTATTCTTGTAATGTAATCATTATTTTTTATTCCTTTCTATAAAAATTAACTATATCTCAACGCCAAACCTTCTCTTAAAGAAAGATTTTTTGTTGATGGTTTTGGGCTATTGTCTTCCTTAGCTGCTCCGAATTTAAAATTCTGCACTGTTTCAGGTGCTTTTTTAAACTCAGGAACCATTTCTAACACTTCTTCAATAGCTTTTTTGGCTGATGATTCATCAACCTTGAAGTTTTCATCGATTGTGATTGTTGATTTATCAATCAATCTTGAAACTAAGCTTAGTTTCGCTGGGTCAACCCCTAGCGAGATTGCAATATTTTGTACTGCACTTGTCATTCTCTCTTCTTTTAGGAGATTCATAGCTGCTTCCGCTTTTGCTTCCGCTTCTTTAATCGCCTGATCTTTTTGTGCTTCTGCTTCTTTTTTTGCGTTTTCTTCTTCTAATGCTTTCTGAGCTTTTGCATCTTTCCAAGTTTTAATAGCTTCTTGGATTTCTGCTTCTTCCATTCCTTGCTGTTTAAAATAGCTTTTAAGGATAGCATTTTCCTTCTGTTCTTTTCCTTTTTCGATTGCTGATTCAATACCTTGGTTTGTTCCAGTTCCTTCTGTATTTGGTGTTGTATTTTCAACCGATGTATTTGTATTATTTTCCATATCTAAATTCCTCCGTTTTAAATCCGTCGATTATTAATTGTTTCTGAAGCTTTTTGTGTCATCACATTTTGGACAATAAAAAAGACACCGATTTTACAACCGATGTCTACTTACTTAATATATATTTTAACAAACACAACAAAGAGCACAGAAATTTCACATTTCTGACAATTATATTTTATCATATAGTAAAATATAAAATAAGAGAAATAACACGAAAAAAAGGGAAGTTTAAAACATTTCATTATATCATATTTTAAAATATAAAAAATAAAAATTCACAGTTTGTATGGTTTTTTCTTATATTCTAAGAATTTCTATTACTCTAAACGCTCTCTCCACTCTTTTCTTCTTAATTTTGGATTCTGTTTTAAGAATTCTTTCAATTCTTTTTCTTTATTTTTTAATTTATTATCATACTTGTCTCTATTTTTAGGATCCAAGCTGCCCTGTTGCATTCTTTTATATTTTCTAATATCTCTCTCAAGTTTTCTCTGATGCTGTTCTGCTTTGTATCGTTCTTTATCTTCTTCTGTATATCTAAGATGTTCTGGAATATCATTTTCATCATCCACATCTGGATCGAATAAATATGTCATGTGTCTACAATTTGGATGGAACAATCCTCCTTCCACAAATTCCGACAAATTAGGATATTGTGTATCATTTACACCGCCTTGTTCGTGCACATCATCGAAAGCAATTCTGTTTTCAAACGGTCCACATTTCTCACAACTGGACTGATGATAAGAAACTCTCACAAGATATAATCCAAGTTGTTCTCTTACTAATCCTCTTCCATAAAGAGCCGTTCTTGTTCTGTTGGTTCTAAGAGCCATTTCACAATAACTTCTAATTGGAACAACTGCACCTGAAGCATATACAATATTTGTAATTCCTTTTGCTAAGAAGTCTTTTTGTGCTAAGTCAATTGCTGGAACTAAATTGTATTCTCCAGAATTGATCAATACTGCTGTTTTAAATATCGTTTGTCTATATACGTCCTCTATCGTTCGAAATGCTGCATTTAATGCTTTTGTTTGTGTGTCTAACACTTCATTCAACAACATCATCAATCTTTTATCACTCAAAGACTTAAAATCTTTAGTATCTATATCTAAATCATATTTACCTGGATATTTCTTAATAATTCTCTTTAATTCTTTGTCACATTGTTTCTTATATTCGCTTCTTAAATCGTAAATAGTTCCTTCTTTTATCGTTTTCTGGTATTTCTTTATAATTTTCTTGTTCTGCTGTCTGAATTTTTCAAGATCGTTTAATCTCTGTTGCTGCCATTTGTAAATATCATCTGACTTTGTACCTTTTTGAAGATATTTCTTCATATTTTGAATCAATTCTAATTCCATCTGGTCTAATACGAGTTCAATATCATACATATATTGTTCCTCCTTTATTTTTTATCATAAAAAATAAGAGTAGAACTCTACTCTTCACTAATTTCAAAATCTGATGGAACTAATGGCTCAACTTCAATGTCAGATTCAGCCTTTTCATCATTTAATCTATTTATTTCTTCCTGTTTCCAGTCTTCGTCTTTACTATCGCCCCATAATTCATCTATCATTGCTTCTTTTGACATGATAGCTTCACCAGGACGAGCAACAGCCATTGTATTAATTTTTGTTTCAAAATCTAAAGCAGCATATTCTCCGAATGTAAAATCCACTATAAAATCCTGATTAGCAAATCCAGTAGCAACTACAAGAATTGTTTTTACAAGTTCTCTTATTACCTTCTCTAATCTTGTTGTAATGTGATTTCTTGTAATAGCTGTAATATCCTTCTTTTCTTTCTGAGATTCTCCCGAAGAATTAGCAGCGATATTTATTCCGAGCGTAGCAGGAGAAATTATACCGAGTAAACACTGGTCTAAAGCACTGTTAATAGCTTCGATATGTGCTTGATAGTTTGAATCAGGGGTTGATGTTTGGATTGATTGAGATGTAAGATCCACTCCTTCAGCTAATTTTATGTATCTAAAATTAAAAGGATTTGGATGTAATAGTTCGCCTGCTTCTGGATCCCTTGGAATAAGGTCTTCTGGAATGTAGTTTTTTGTTCTGTTATCTCTTTCATAATCTGCAAATGCAGAAATGGCTTCATCTAATCTATCAAATAATTCTGTTTTAGCATCAAAAATTGATTTGCCTCTTCCTTTGTATTTATTAGATTTCCAGAAACGACAAGGAACAGCTAACATCTTATTATATTTGAATGATACATAACAATGTAATTTATCACCTTTTGTACCATCTGGAATCAGTGCTGCTGTTTCTGGTATTGTATCTAATGGAACTAACTTGTCTTTTTCATCATATAATTCATAAAAAATAAATCCTGGTTCATAAATTTCTTTTAATGTGTAAATTCTTTCTTTTCTCTGGTTTTCGTCTTTATGTGCATATTGTGTGTAGAATGTAACTCTTTTTGCTTTGTTTCCCTTCCATTCTGTCTCACATTCTGTTCCGCTGTAATATTCAACAATTGGATATTCGCTAACATCTGGATCCATATAAATTTTAAAAGCACCATCACCATCAACAAGAGTATTAATTAAAGATTCTTGTATTAAATCCTTAAAATCACTATCATCTTCTACCTTGTCCCATAATTCTTTAAGTGGTACATTATCAATCCCAATATTTCCCATGTCTGAAACAATAAGGTCTGAAAGGACATTTACTATCATTTGAGGAAGGCCGCTGTGTATCTTTCTAATTGCTAATCCGCCTGATGGTGTAGCACTCCAAAAACGCCCTGAAGCTACGCCTGAATCTGTGTTGATTGTTTTCTTGAATATTTGTTCTATTAAATCCGCATCCGATGTGTACCAAATACGATTTATAAGTAAATCATTCTCATAAGCCAAAGGCTCTTTAAGTATAATATTTTTTATATTTGCTTTATTAATATATAAAAAGTTTTGCATTTCTAATAATTCCTTTCCGTTTATTTTTCTTTTAATCTTCCTTCCATAAATTCAATACATAATGTTGCAACGTCTAAACAGTCGTCATGTTCGTTGTCACTAAATATCTTCTGGAAGTTCGTAAAGTCTTCATAGAATATTTCCCATTTTCCCATCTGGTCGAATTCTGGAGGAAAATATATATTGTTCATTATTTTTGCCGCGTTCGTTGTAATTCTGGTTTCCTTGTTGTTGCTCTGGTGAAACCATTTAACAGGAATATCCCATTTCATCTCTTTTAACTCTCTCTTTACGTCTAAAGCAATTACACGCCCGCCATTGTTAGATTCAATTACTGTATATTTTATTTTATTATCTTTTATCATCTGAGCTAATGCAGGAATGGTATATTCAACCGAGTCAGATGTATACAGTAAATCCTTAATATAAATTTTATTATCTCTGGTAATTACACCACAAAGAGCCGCGAAATAATCCGCCCCTGTGTCCGATGTATCACATACACAAAATGACCTTTTAATATCTATCTCTTCAGGTAGCTTGTCCCATTTATTGTAATGAGTAATCAAGCAGCCTTTTGCATCGATTGGTTCCTGGTTGTAGTTCGCTTCTACTACTTCCAATGTGTTATTAATCTTATTAACCTGCACAATATCATCATAAGATTCTTTGCTTAATATATCTTCGCAAAGCATACTGTCCGTCTCAGGATCGTAAGCAATCATTTTAAGAGTTCGCATACCTGGTCTTTTAGTTTTTATTAAAAATCCAATAGGATCATCTTTACACCAGCGCGTTTGCGGAATATAAACTTTAAAAGTATCGCCCGAACGTCTTGATAATAGTGTTGCTGAAATAAAGTCTCTTATTTTCTTCTTTTCAACCTTCGAAATAGAAACCGCATATGATTTTACTAAGTCATCCAATATAACCAATTGAGCCGACTTACCTGTTACAGCACCCGAACCATACGAACTACTAAACCAAGTTAAACGCCCGCCTACTATCGTCCATCTACCCTTGCTCTTTTCTCCGTTCTTTAGTGCAATAGTTCCGAAGTCTTGCAGGATTATCTCTTCCTCTTCTTCTCTCTCTTTTCTTATCATGTTTAACATGTTCGTTGATGTTTCAAGAGCTGCATCGTCGCTGTATGATACATTAAATATCCTTATTTTCTTGTCCTTCTCTAATTGCCAGAGATTAAACATATACATGGTGCGGCTCTTTCCGTGCTGTGGCGGAATAGATAAAGCAATAAACTTCGCTTCTTTATCTTCCCATGTTCCCTGTATAAAATCGCATAATATCTTTAGATATTCGTGGTTTTCGTTGTAAAAATCAGGGGCCAATAACATACAAAAGATCCAAAAGTAATTAAGAGCAAGTTGTTTTAATACCCAAGGATCTTTATTTTTTATTATCATTAATTGTTTATATGTAAAATTATTATCATACTCATATTTATGGCTAACCGTGATGTGGTTGTTAATCTTCAAGTTCTTCACCCTCCTCTTCCAATAAAAGCTTCGCTAGTTCGCTCACTTTCTTAGTAGGAAGGTCTGGAAGTGCTTTTTGTGAGATTTCGCCCTTAATATCTATCTTGTCGGCTGTATTCCATAATTCAGGAGATTTATTTTTTAATATATTCATTATCGCGGAAACATTCGGTTGAACTTCCTTTAATACTCTTTTTGTTTCTACCATATCTCCATTTCTATCTCTTTCTTGTGTGATTTCCTCATAAGAATAGCCAAGAGCAACTTTATATAAAGCAGCTTCTACATTCTTTAAACTGGTTCTATATCCATTGTTTAAAGCTTCTTGAAGCTCTGGGTGTTCTTTTTTGTATCTATAAAATGTTGCTCTGTTTATCTTTAGATACTCTATAATTTCTGTTTCTGTGTTTCCGTCTCTTGCCATTTCTTCTATTTTTGAAAGCTGTTCTCTTACTAAATCCCATTTTGTCATCTTTATCCTCCTTCCTTCTTTTTTCTGATGGGTTGTTTAATTTGTCGCATTTTAAATAAAATAAAAAAGAGACATCCTATCTCTAGAATGCCTCTGTAAGCGTCTAAAACGCCCGCTGTGTAATTTTTGATTTGATTTTGATATAATTCACGATAGAAACAAAAAAGCCCTAATGCCGCCCCAAACTTGCAACACTAAGACTTTTTATCCTGTTTACTATCGCTAATTATATTTTATTATATTAAAAAATAAAAAGTAAGAGAAATAATGCGAAAAATAAGGAAGTTATTTTGGTATATCGCCCTTTTTAATAAGCCCAAGACGAGCTAACAATGCTATCGTGTCTCTAATTCCTAAGAAATAACTCTGTTCATACATATAACTCTTCAAATCTTCAATTCCTGTTACATATTCATCAACAGCCTCTTTTACATCTTCAGAAAGTCCTAAATGCATATACTTCTTCTCTAATTCGTCCACTTTTCTTTCTAACTCATCATATTCTTTGTCATCAGCCAAAAAGTCGGCCAAACGGTCGTCAATCATGTTACACATTCCATAGTCTATCAATTCCTGTAAAAAATCCATATTCCAAGCCCTCCTCTTTTTTATTTTAATATACATCTAATAAATATCGTTTGTCTATCATTTATTCCCGTATTTTCGGGAATTTTCATTTTTTCGGGATTTTATACAATATAAGTATCACACAAAGAAGAGGGTTGTCGCGTATGGTTACTTATGATAATTTATGGATTACTTTAAAAAACAAGAATATTAGTACTTACAAACTGCTTCATGAATTTAAACTGTCACGCGGCACATTGCATTCTTTGAAACATAATAAGAGTATAACAATTAATACACTTGACTATTTGTGCGACATGTTGGACTGCGAACCTTCAGACATAATATCTTATACCCCAAATAAAAAAGACCAGGAAGATTAGTCTTCCTGGATAAAGTTTGCTTTTTCAAAAATCTCTGATTTTATGTATTGAACGCCTCGCTCGGTAATTCCTACCATATAGGCAACTTCTATTCTTCTCATTTTGTCTCTGTATGTCAATTCAAATACTTTATTTTGATTATCATTAAAGTCTTGCAGCATTTCGTTTATTTTTCCGAATATATACATATCTTGATTCAAAATATTAACTTGATACATTATCTCTTTATCAATTTTTTCTATTCTTTCATCTCTTTTTATTATCTTATCTAAAACTACATCTGTATTCACATTTGAACTATGTGGCATATCGCTGTATTGCATCGCCCCCAAATATACAGGATTCTCTATAAATTCTTTTTTGGTTCGGTTTAACTCTTCTATAATCTGTCTTCTTGTTTTAATCAATTCAGACTGGTTGAAATATTGTCTGAAGTAATATTCCTTTTTGCTTTTTAGTTTATCGTGTTTCATTTGGACCTCCGTTTGTTTTTGGTTGGTCCTTCTCTCTCGTGTTTTGTTCAGCTAATAATTTCTCTTGCTTCTTTTTCTCTCTGTATTGTCTTTGATATTCTCTATTCTTTTCTCTGTTTTCAGGCTTTTCTCTGTACTGTTTTTGATATTCTTTTCTTCTCTCTTTGTTTTCAGGGCGTGAATAGTATTCTTTAGCGAATACTCTTTTGAGCTCTTTTACCTCAGGACGAGAATTGTATTCTTTATGATATTCTCTTTTTCGTTCTCTTACTTCTGGTCGTGAACAATATTCTTTATAATATTCTTTAATTTGCTCTTTAATCTCTGGACGAGTACAATAGCGCTTTTGGTATTCTCTTTGTTTTTCTTTCACTCCTGGCTTTTTTCTGTACTCTTTTTGATAATCTCTTCTTTTCTTATAATATTCTTCGAGCCAAGGATCTCTTACGTTTTGCAGCTGTCCTGATTCAATAGTATTCAATAAATTTAATTCTTCCCCATCTACGTTCGAAGAAAATGAACTTTCTATCCACAGTCCCTGTTCGTGTTCTATTTTCAACAATTGATTAAATACATTTTTCAACATACCAGCAAAATATGCTTCAAATTCTTCTTTTTCATTTAATTTATCAACATTAGAAAAAAGTAATATGTATGCTTCTTGCTTCAAATCTTCACTCTCTGTTTTCATTCCTTTGTATTTATTTATCCATATATCTATAACGTTTTCCAGTTTTACATAATAATCTTCAAATGTCCAATCTCTAATACATTTCATTTTTTAGAATCTCCTTATTATTTTATCAATAAAAAGATCCTTCTCTCTTGATTATATATTTTGTATTCTTGAATAGACTAAGCATTAAGGTACAAGTAAACCCCTTTTACCTCACTTTCTTTAATATTTTATTTTTTAGTTATGAGTTACTACCTCTTACTAGTCCTAATCTGTAGTAAGTCAGATGATGCATATAATATTACCTGATTAAATCAATTCTAATGTTGCTTAGCCTATCCAAGAATACAAAATATTTATTCTTCTCTCTTATGTATTTTTTATGAGCCGCCGTGTCCCTTTTGTTTGCTGCCGTCTCTTTTGTGCTTGCTTATATCATCTCTTTTTGTATTAATTACTCTTGCTTTTATTTGATCTTCGTCTGGCAAAACAAAAACATCTCTCTTCCCAATACTTTCATACAACATTTCAAGAGCTGTCGCTGCTTGCTGGCTTGTGCTATATCGCATAAGTTCACATCCAGCTCCGTTTGCATAGTCAATTTTTATACTGGTATCGCCTACACGAACAGATGCAACATGATCCATATTTATTATTTGTCTATGATTTTTTCCTACAACGTACATTCTTTCTTTTCTCCTTCTAAAAATTCTTTCTTATATTTATTACAAATCTCTATAATATCATCAAGAAACTTTAAATATGCTTCACTATCATTAGTAAAATTTAATATTTGTGCTTCAAAACCTATATTAGCCTCAATCTTTCTTAGTGATCCTTTGCGAGCTGTTTTATTTAATTCATCTATATCAATTTTAATTTCTTCTCTTGGTTCTTCGATATATGTATTGACTGAGAGATTGAATTTATTTTTTTCTATTTCTTCAAAGCTAACTGTTTTTTCTAATTCATGTTCCAAATTTTCGAAGACAACATCTGTAGTTGTTTTGTTTTTCTTTAGTACGATAATATTTGTAGCAATTTTAGTATCTACAAACTTGTCTCCTGGAACCAATACCACTCTATCTATATAATTGTTTTCAATCAGCCATTTTCTTATTTTCTGTTCAGCGTTGCCTCTGTATAATATCCCTGGAAATACCAATAATACTGCTATTCCATCATCCTTTAAATAGTGCAAACAATGCAAAACAAACGCAAGATCCGCTTTTGATTTCGGAGCTAATACTCCACATTTCTCAAACCTTTCATCCATTGCAGGCTCCCAAGCAACAGAATAAGGTGGATTCGACATTATTGTTTGAAACTTTCTATCTTTAAAACCTGGCTCTTTTAATGTATCGCCACGAACTCCAGTAAAATTTTTTAAGACTGATGAACATTTGTCTAATTCTTCTTGAAAAAACTCCTGGCCATATTTTTTTACATCGTCATCGAATACCTTTAAGAGATTACCCTGTCCGATTGTTGGATCATAAACCTCTTCTACTTCAAAAGGTATATACTTTTTCATTATCTCAGCTACTTCAAGTGGTGTATAAAAAACACCATACTTCTTTAACTCCTGCCTATAATTAGCGGCGTTCTTTTCCATTTTTTGGACCTCCTTATTTTTTATTAATAAAAAGATCCTTCTCTCTTGCTTATATGTACTTACCCCATATATGTCTCTGTAATTTTAACTGTTATATAATGTTCAGCCGTATCAATATTAATTTCGATACAACAAAATGAACTGCCTTTTATATCTAAATCTTTATAGAAAGTATACTCATCTGAGTATTTTTTAAAATCTTCCAAATCCCCATAAAAAGAATATTCTTCGTCCAGTTCTAAGTCTTCATATTTGTCTTCATCTATCATATAGCCATTGTTTTTCATACTAAACTTGTAATATGTATTGTCCCAGTAATAGTCTATATCATATTTAAAATCATGATATATCTCAAATAATTCCAACAGTGTCATTTTCAACCCTCCTTCTGCATTTCCAAGTAACTATATTGAAATCCCTCTCTTTTACTTCTAAAATCTCCCAATTGTCCAGCTCTTCCATATTGTCGAAAAGGTGGATTGTGTGTTGGTCTACATCAATTATGATATTGGTGCGCTTTGGGCTAAATTTCTTGTAAGATGCCATTGTCTTTTACCTCCTGCAATATTTGCTGCTTGTTTGGTAATAAATACCCGTCTAAATCAACACAGCTCTCTAAATGGGAAATATAATATAATTCTTGTAATTCGTTATATTTCCAGATTAAATCTCTCTCTTCTCTTCTTAATTTGTTCAACTGTTGCCAGTCCTGTGTGTAGGTCTGCCATTGTCTGTTTCTTTCGATTTCCTTGGCGATTTCGTCAAGTGTTTTTTGTTCGTAGTCTGTCATTGTGTTTTTGTCTCCTTTATAATCAAAATATCAAATCAAATTATTATCATAATTGTTTATTACACCAGGCGGGGCCTGGTCTAGAAGCTGATGGAAACAAACCATCAGCTCGGGCGGGGCTGCCTAATTACTTCTTCCATATATCCAAATACTTCTTTTGTCGTTTTCGAAGCGTTCCTCTAAACTTTCAAGAAATGATGCTAATTCATCAGCAAACTCTTCATCATTATCTTTATGCTTTTCGAACCATTTTGTCGCCAGCAAGCGCACCGCTTCTTCTTTCACTTTCTTACCCCTTTTCTCGGCTACAGCTTCTGCTGTTGCCATTGCGAGAGAAATGACATCGTTTCTGTTGTCTTCCTCCAGCTGTTCTGTAATACTTCTGTTAATTTCCATTGTTTCCGTTTTTGAGTAAATAATCTGCATAATCAAATCCTCCTGTTTTCGTTTTATTTTTTAAGCTAAATACTAAAAAAGAGACAAATAGAAAGTTGCCCTTCTGTTTGTCTCTTACTCTCAAAATCTGTAAAGATTTATGTATTAACTTATAATTATATTTTATCATACAAACATATGTTTGTTAATAGATCAAAACAGAAAAATTAATTATTTTTTAAAAATTAACATTATTTTTTTATTTAAAATATTGAAGGGCTTCCTTCGTAATTAACATCATCATAAGGATTTGGTATTTTATAGAAATCCTGTATAACCTCGATGTCTATCGCTTCAAGTTCCATGAGTTCGTCAAACTCTTCATCTGTCAAACTATTATAATCTATCATAATTTAAAGCCTCCTCTGCAATTTCACCATCTGGCTCGTTGTCGCCCTCTTCTATATCAACAACAATTCTCAAATCCCCTGTGCTTACATAATATCCACTATCCTTGCTAATGATAATGTTTTCTACTTTCATATCGTCCATAAATTCCTTCAATTGTTTGAGGCTTTTAATTCTTATCGTACTTGTCATTAAGTTGTCCATGTATTCATTCTTAAAAACCTTTTCTTTGTAGCTGTATTTATTCTCTAAAATGTCGAGTCTTCTATCGAATTCCCAATCCGCAATAAATCTCCCGCCATCTGTTTCTTTTTTATCTATTAAAAATTTCATTGTTTTTCTTCCTCCTTTTCGTTGTCGCTATTTAAAAATTCTATATATATTTCTACGCGTGGATCCTGTTTGTCGATGTAAACCCTGGAACCGTCCGTGCTTCGAACTATGTTGTAGTTGTCATCCTCTAAAATCCTCGACTCTACTAATAAGTCAAGTGTGCCGTTTTGCAAATTCACAAGGTCGGTTTTTCGGTTGTCTCCTCTGTAATATAATGTCTTTATATTTACGGCTTCGCTGATTGGCTGGCCTTTGTATTTGTTTTTAATTTGTAGTAAAAATAATTCTTTGTATGCCTGGTATGTTGCCGACTGCACAAGTGCCGTTTTTCCGCTTTTTGTCTTAATAAAACTCATGTTGTTTTTTTTAGGGCGCGGGTTCCCTTTTATAGTAAAATGTAGTGTTTTCATTATTATCGTTCGCCTTTCGTATATATCAAAATCAAAATTATTATCATAAAAAAAATAAGAGCATCAAATTTATTTTAAAAACTATTTGAAGGTAGGTTTTTATATTGAAAAAAATATTATTAAAATCATTTATATTAAATAGGAGAGAAAAAATGAAAAATTGTCAAAAAAACGTATTTACTTATTTTATTTGATGCTCTTCAATCGGTTTTGCCGATCTAGAGAATTCTGGAAAATGGATTTTCTGTAATTAGAAAGTTTCTGAGAAAGTGTATAAAACATGATTTTATTTAGTAATAGTTTGCGATTATTAGTTATCAACTTTCGCGAGTCCTACTCCATCGCGAATTGGAGAACAAGTTCATTATGTTATTATATAAAAGTATTTTTAATTATAATTCACGAAGTAATTTTCCAGAATTCCAATGTGCCAAATAGCACATCTGAAACACCACAATCGCCTGTACTTTAAATATAGAGTCGTTAAGTCTTTACATAGATTTTCAAAAAGTAGTTAAGTAAAACATAAAGTGTGTAATAATTGGATCATGGTGTTTAAGATATACTATTTGTTTCTCCCATCAGGGAGGAGGAGCCATCGGAAGCTCCTCTAGTTTTTGACGTTAATGTGAATTTTTGCATCTTTTCCGCGTGTTGGATATATGTAGATTCTTCCTTTTATTGCTGCGCCGCCTTCTCTCTTCAGAGTTCCATCAGCGCCGCCTTCTTCATCTGAATTAAACAACTCTTCATAAATCGTCATGATCTGTTCAAGTTGCTTTTTTGATTTTGCTTTAAATAATGTATCTACAATATCTACATTTTCTGAATAAAAAATTTCAAAAAAATCAAGATTGTCAAAAACTATTGTTTGTTCGTCCTTCTTAAATTGTAGTTCAAATTTCATTTTCTCCCCCTTTCGTGGTTTACGAACTTTGAACGGCCTTCAGTTGTTGTAGCTGTTCCTTGATGCAAATTTGAGTAATAATCTTTCGAGCTTCTTCGAATTTCTCCAAGATATCCTTCGATGAATAGTCAAGAATTACCGCTTTTTCATCTGGGATTACCTGGTGTCGATTTGTTCCTTTTTCTACATATGTTACAAATCCCCTTTCGTAGGCCCACTTGGCGAATTCATACCCTTTGTCATAAATTTCCATTTGCTCTTTTGTCATTTTGCTACCTCCTTTTACTTTTGAAAATGTGTATATATAAACATCTTTACAGATGACTTATAACTTATTTCTTTTACGATACTCCCTCATATACAACTTCATTTTTTCGTTGTGTATTTCGCGAAGTTCAGGATCTGACAAGATCCTTTTTTGTCTCTCTTTCGCATTTGAGAGAGTTTTTTCTTTATAGTCGTTGTCAGTGTTGTAACGGTGGCGCTGACTATAAAGAATGTACTGTTTGTTATCTTCAGAGTATTTTTTGTAATACTCTCTTCTTTCGTCGTTCGTCATTTATTTAGTTCCCCCGTTTTCTGTGCTTTCCTGCTTTTCGTTTATGAATACAAAAAAGAGAAGAACAACATAAACGCAGTTATCAACTAACTGTTTTTATGTTATCCTTCTCTCCCTATTAAATGGTTTTTCTATATTAATAAAAACGAAAATGTGGAAGTGTAAGCAAGTCTCTCACCTCTTGCTTACAAATATATTATATATTATTAAATTATTAATGTCAATACTTTTTAGTTAATTTTTTATAATTTTTAATTTATTTTTTAAAAATTAAAATGTTGGCTCTTTTTAGTTTATGATTGGGCTGGTAAGAATTTCTTAGTCAAAAACATCGACAAGCCGCCCGCTTCGCTGTTACTTCGCTTTTCGCCGATTAATACTCCAGTCCTTTTTAAAAAAATTGTTTTTTCTGAATTATGATTTTTTGGATTAATGTTTCAAATGAATTATGTTTTTTAGTTTAAAATGTTTTATTTTTTATTAATGATAGATTTTTTTAGCATTAAATATAAAAAAATTTATACTTATATATAAAATTTTTAATACTACCCCGCTTTTTCACCCCTGAGGTGAATTTTTTACACTATTTTGGAAGAAATTTTGCTATTTTTTATTATCGACAAAAAACGACAACAAACAAAGGGCTTTTCAGATCCCCAGGATCTCGGCTTCGCTGATTTACAACAAAGTTAATTTTTAAATATCTAGGATCATGAAAAGACCCTCTAAAGATAAGGGAAAACGTGCTTTTTTGAATTTTAAAACCCCTACAACCCTTGATTTTACGGGCTTTTTTGCGTTTTTTCTAGTTGTTGGCCCGTTTCATTTTTTGCCATTATATTGCGTTTTTTCAGGTTTAGGGGGCCATTTTTTGCCATTATATTGCGTTTTTTTAATTTTTAAAAAATATTACATTTAAAATTTCGTAATATAATTACAAAAAAAATAAAAAAATTGCGTTTTTTGTGTCTCCGTCTATTGCTTATCAAAAATCTATATGGAATAATTTATATAGAGAGAAGAAAACAGAATAAAAAAACTATAGAAAGGAAGTTAGAAAAATGGGAATTGATCCAAACACACTGAAAGAAAGAAGCAAATTCTTTACAGTAAATATAAAAAAACTTAACGGCTTGATTGATACTTTAGCTGATGATAATAAATACAATGTAAATAGTAAGGACTTAAAAGCTCTTCTCTATATCCTAGGAAGATTAGAGTTTAATACAAATATAATTACAATACCAAATATGACAAAAAAACACATAATGCAAGACATCGGAATGTCAGAGAGCGCTTTTCGACATTTTATCACAAAAATGAATAAATTAGAAATCTTTGTCGATAAAAGAAAAAATGATATGTACGAAGTAAACAGCGAACTCTTGAATTTTGGAGATAATAGCTGGGAAGCTGGAGAATACATAAAAGTATCTTCAAGAGGTCTCTCTCACGATCTCGAAAAATCACAGGTGAATCTGAGTGCAACAGAAATTAAAATCTTCTTATTCTTATTGACTACTATTCATTTCAGAGATGATAGCCTCCTATCAAATACGGTAGATATTTCAAAGCCAGTAAGAGAAAGTTTAATTGAAAAATTTGAGATTTCTGCTCGTTCTTTTGATAATTTTATGAAGAAAATGAAAGAAACTAAATTACTTTTAAAAATTAATAATACATTATACAAGGTAAATACAAAATATATCACATTTGGCGGGGATTTAGATCCAATGCCATATCCAAAGGAAAATGTAGCACGCGACATGAAAAAAAGAATTCCTAAAAATCTTGAATGGTTGTTTGAAGAAGGGGGCGATAAAAATGGCAAATAATAATTACATAGACGATATACTTTTAAATCATAAACGATTGGCAAATTGCGACTTGAGCAGTAAGGACTATCTAATAATAATGAAAATGGTGAAATATTTCACGATATGCGACGAAGATGAGTTTTTTGGTGGACAGGTTGGCCCTTGGGACTTGGACATTAAATTACAAGAGGAAGGGCTACAGAAAAATATGATAGATTATACATTTAAAAAGTTAATAAAATATAATATCCTAAAAAAGAATAAAGAGGACTTGTACTTCCAGTTAAATCCTTTTTACATTTGGATTCCATCCAACCCAGACAAGCCAACAGATGATGATAAACTATCATTACAGAATTTAAAAGAAATATTCAGCGAATAAAAAAGACGGGGATTTACTCCTCGTCTTTTTCTAATTCTTCCTGTCTTCTTTTCATCTCTGTGTCGATTGCGTTCCTGAGATCAATGAGCTGCCAATCGTGCAACATTCTCAAAAAGTCAAATCCGTTCTCTTTTCTGGCTTCAGTGTCGGTTTCCCACCACAGAGCCTCCAATGGCTCGTTTAAAACGACGGCCACGCGGACAGCGTTCTGGACGGTCAAGTTTGCTAATTGTTTTTCTATTCTATTCAACATTGGCTGCTTCATGCCGACACGCTCAGACAACTCTGCTTGGCTCATTCCATGCTTTTTTCGAAGAAATGCCACGCGGTTTTCCATGATACCGCCTTTGTCTGGTATTTGATACATCTGCTATCATCTCCTTATTTTTTATTTATCATAAACTAGATATTATTTTATTATTATTAAATAAATTATAATTTAAAATAAAGTCAATTTCAATATTATTTTTTATAATTTCAAGTTATAATATATTGATTTATAGTTAATTTTTATTATATAATTATAATATAAAGTAAATAAATTGACACTCAAGCAAATGAAAGGAGTGATTTTAATTGTAAGTAATAATATAAAGGGCCCATCAGAAAAGGAAAAAGATTACTGCAAAAAGGGCCATCAGGATGATTTAATCATCAGAACACTATTGAAAAAAGAATTGGTGAACGAAAAAACGGAATATGTGATTGACATAGATCAGGACGGATTTTTCAGGAAAATTGATATAGATTTAATTCTATATAATAAGAATGGAAGACTCGCCACTATTGAAGTCAAAGCCGACGGATTCCCAAGTATTCGAAATAATAAAAAGTATGTATTCCTGGAATTAATATCCAATTCCAAAAAGTATCAAGAGTCAAATCAAAAGGACGGCCTCGGCTGCATTTTAACCAGTAGAGCCCACTACTTTATCTTTTATTTTATTCTATACGATTATTATCTAATAATTAATTCCCAAAAATTAAGACAATTTATAAAAGAAAATAAAGACAAATACGAAAAGAAACAGGCCCGTACATTCAGCCCCGACAATAAAAGTATTTGGTATTATAGCGAGGGCATTTTGGTTCCTGTAATGGATCTTGTTTCCATCGGCGGAATCGTTAAAAAAAGTAGATATAAATATCTTGATATTAAAAAAGAATTAAAAATAGATTAATGTTAATTTTTAAAAAATATTTAAAAAAAGTTTAAATTTTCTTAATTGGTCTATTGTATACAGTATACGTAAATGATATAATAGATATTGTAAAGAGAAAACAAAACATGACTTTACGTACTACGTGTCAAAAGGCGGCGGCTTCGCTGCTCTTCTGGCACGTTTTTTATTACTAAAAAATAAACGAAATAACGGAGGATTAAATATAATGAAAAACACAATTTACGACTTACTCGAAAAAGGAAGAATCGAGAATAAAGAGGATTACGAACTCTTCAGAACGACAGCCCAGGATCTTATAGTTATCGACGACGACTTTGAAACGGATGATTGTATAAGAATCTATTTTGAAAACGGCTTCGCTGCTATTTATGCGGACAGCAATTCAAAACAGGATATACAATTTTACAACGACACACTCGGAATGGTATACACATTCCAGGAAGCAAACGAATATGTGGAAGTAGGATTTTAATATCTTACTTCCAGACTTTGAAAAAAAACGAAATAACGGAGGAAAATAAAATGAATAAATATGAAATTAAAGAATTAATTCAAGATCTCAAGAATCTTGATATAGTATTAGGAACAGAACTTTCTAAATTATATTACAAATACAAAGACAAAAAAGGCGAACTCTTCGAAGAGATGGCAACATTAATTAAAAATATAGTATTATGGGAAACTGACAGTTGGATGCTCTACTATTACAATATAGAAGAATTAGTAAACAAAATAAACGACGCGGACGACCTCTTAATATTAAATGAATTTGACGGAGAAACAAGAGAACTACTCCTAAAATGTGAATCTTATGTTTTAAAAGATAATGACAATAAAGTGGAATATGTTCCAGAGGTGCTTTTGGAACATGAATATTATAAATTATTAGAAGTTTGCTTCGATGCAAACTTTACAAGAATTATGGACGGATTAACACTTAAAAGAATAGAAAATCTTAATGATAGTAAAAATGGCGATTTATTAATCGAGTATATAAAAAAGGAAAATGGCGAATACTTCGCAGTATTCAAAAACGAAAAGAACAGAATTGTTTGTGTTGGCGAGCATTGTCAATACAGTAAACGAGGATTAACTGACATGGATGTGCATTTTCTAAATAGTTTACAGATTAAACTTCTTAGAGCTAATACGATCCAGGACGACTATACAAAGAAGTTAATCCTTATGGCTGGATTTGGGACATGGTACAATAGCTCAAGCGCGCACATGGATGTGACAAAAGGCCGCTTTATTATAGAAAAGAATCTGGATGTGGAGAAGGCTCAAAAATGGGATTGTCTACTCAGCTATTTTAGTGACAATATAGATATTAATATAATAAAAAATAAAGAAGGCCTTTTGGAGCTTCGCATCTGGAAGAAGGGATGGAAATATCAAGAGAAGTTTTTAGAGGCGGCTGACTCCATCTGCAATATAGAAAATAAGATGGAGCAAGCCAGCAGGATGTGCACTACTATCGCTTTTTACAACTGCTACACAAAAGCGCGCGAGGCGTTGCTTGCTATCGTGGCCGATGTGGAAAATTGCGAGATTTATGGATATATGCCAAAAAGCCACTCTTACAGTAATTTTATAAACTTTAATAATAGCACGATAATTAAAACATACAACTTGCAAAAGATATCATAACTACACTGCCCTGGCTTCGCTGGGGCTCTTTATTAAAAATATTTTGTTAATTTTTAAAAAATATTTAAAAAAAGCGGTTTGATCCATTGACTAAATTAACTTAAAGTTATATAATCTTAATGTAAAGTAGAGAGTACAGAGAGAAGGAACTAAATAACAGAATTAAAGATGCGCGATGCGATAAAGGCACCGCTGCACTCTTCTGTTGTTTGTTTCTTTTCCCTGTACTCTCTTTTTATATACAAAAAACTATAACGAAAACTGGAGGATACGAAAATGAAAAACGAAATTTTAAACTTACTTAAAAAAGGAACTATTGACAATATGGAAGAATATGAACTCTTCAAAAAAGAATCTGATGGAATTAGAAGCGAAGACTATGGAGAATGTGATGTAATAAGTCTTAGAATCGAATTCAATGGCGGCTGCGCTGAAATTTATGAACTTGAAGAAAACGAAGACCCAGAACAACAAATCCGTTTTGAAAATTACATCGACGGTGAGGTCTTTTATTTCGAAGATGCATACGAATTAACAGAATATGAAGTAGTTGTAAAATATAAAGATGAAATAATTGAATTATTAGAAGACATAAGTAGACAGATTTTTCAAGAAGGAAACAACCTCACATATACTATTTATTATCACAGGACAGAATTTGATTTTTGGATCATGGACCATACAGGCAATAGTTGGATTGCTTCTCCAGATGCTAAAGCATTGGGGTCTTACAGTTATCAATACGCAGATGCAAGTTCTGATTTTGACATTGAATTCTTCTTCGAATTCTTAAAAGATAAACATGATATAGATATTGCAAAAGCTGAAGAACCAGATTATGACAACGAAGATGAAGAACTGGACAGACTATATGAAGAATACAGTGAACGATTAGACGAACTAAAAGAAAAATACTGGGATGAATACATCGACGAGCTCATTGATGAATTTGCTTGGCAATGGGTGGAAAGCGAATATGACAATTTACTTTGTAGATGGAAAGGACTTTAAAGAGTAGGTTAATTCCTACTCTCCCAGCCCTTTTAATGATAGAAAAATAAAACGAAAATATGGAGGATAATAGATATTATGAAAAATAAAATTGAAATTATAACTGACGGACATTCCTACGAAATGGAAGTAAACTACAGAAAATTTGAAGAAGGAAAAAACTACTACTTTCGAGACAATGGACAAAACTACTATAGAATAGAATTTAAAGTAATTGAAAGAGACGAAGAAAAACACAAGATAAAGATTCTATTTGATGGGATAGAAAGAATAATTAGCATAGACTACTGGGACGCAAGACAAGAAATGTTATATATAAACGATGACCACGGAAATACAATTTTCTGGGCTTCGCCGTTCGAAGTTTTCGACATTGAAAGACATGTAGGTGTAAACAATACATACGATTATATTCTAAAAAATAAAAAAGATATAGTTGAACAATTAACACAGCTATTAAAAAATAACAAATTTGCCAATTGCTGGTATTCACTCAGTATGGACAAAAATGGCAAATTATCACTTGAGAGATACTGGCAACGCGACTGCCTGATGATTATACATGGCAAGTTTTACAATAATTCTACAGCCATTATTACAGATGAACAAATAAGCGAGATATTGTTCGAAGACTTATTGGAAAAAGTATATAGATATAATAAGGAGGTAGAACAATAATGATAGAACTAAAAACATTCTTCCACGGCTGGTGCGAAGTGACAAAAGAACAAGCTGTGGAACATTACGAATATTTTATACGACACTCTCCAGCACTCTCTGGAGATGAAAAGAGACAATACTACAACGAACACAAGATACGCGGCGCGTATTTCAACGAAAAAAACGAATTAATGGAGGAAAATTAAAATGATTGAAGATATTAAATTATACTTGAAGGAAGATGACTTCTTTGGATTTGGAACAGTACAAGAAATTAATAATGATAAATACGAATACATCTGGGGCGGCTGCCTACTAAATAAACAGACTGGTGTAGTTGATAGATATATTAACAGAGAGCAGACAAAGGTGGCTGACGTTAGATATGAACCTTGCATTTTTGGAAGTCTGGACAGTTTCGCGATATATATACACGATAGATTTGTAGGATATATCACACAGGATTACAAATACCAATCCCCAATGATGCCAGGCGGCGGGTATTGGCTGACAGGAATATGTACATCATATGAGATATTAAAAGAAAGGGCTATGATAAAACAGAAAGCCCAGGCCGAGGAAGACAGATGGTTTCAAGAATTTATAAAAGGGGATAGATAATATCTATCTCTTTTTTAATTTAAAATTATAAACTTATACTTGACAATTATATAATTATAAGTTATAATTTATTTAATGAAAGTAATAAAACATTACTGACATGTATAACTCCTTTCTTTTTTGTATTTTTTAGTACACCCCGCTCCTATCCCTGAATTGCTAGGGGCGGGGAAACAACCAAAAACAGACACATTAATCCTAGGAGGTGATTATCATAAAAAATGCTAAGACGATATTAAAAGAAATTAAGAAATTCCACGAGTTCAAAAAAACTTCTGAAGAACAAACGATATTATTGAAATTGTGAGGAATGTTCGAATGAGCAAAGGAAAACAACCACCGCTTGTTCTGCATGATATACGACGAAGAAGAAAAAGGCAGATTGGAAATTGCATTCTTCTTCAATACAGATGGAGAGTTAAATACAGTTATCCCGCTCACGCGAAACGAGGCATTTTTTGACATCTATATTGAACACAAGTGCAAAAAAGTATATCAAAAACTATCATATTCGCTAGATTTTATTGGTGAAAAAATGAAAGAACTGGCCGAGGATGCAATTCCTAGCGGCGACGATTTTACTAGAGAGGAAGGTGATGAAGATTACGAATTCTTTTAAATTTACAGATTGGCAGGTTAGAGCCCCATGATTTTGACAACTAGATATTATTAAATAAAGCGCATTAAAACAAAACACGGCAAAGACATATTTCAAGAATGGAGGTGAATCTGACAGAAATATGTCTTTTTTATTTACTACAGAGAGGACGATATAAAAACACAACGTGAACGGGATCGGCCGTCCTCTCTCCCCCGTTTACAAATCCTTAAAAACCTTGATTTTATGCGGGTTTGCGGGCTTTCTAATATGTGCTTTTTTGAAAGTATTAAAAACAGTAAAAAAGCACATATTTTTACACTAAAAAAAGGCATATAAACTCATTATTTTTTATGATTTTTAATATAAAAATCTAGATATTATTTTAAAACCAACAAAATATGCTAAAAGGTGCATTATGCGTATTGCATTTATCTATTGCGTATTAATAATTTAATGCGTATTATGCACCTTTTGCAACACTTAACAACTAACATTTTAATGCTATCTAATACGCATTAGCCAAATAATACGCATTGCACAAGAAAGAAGGTGAACAAATGGAAAAAGTAAACGACTATAATGAACTATTTGCAGATCTACAAGAGAACTGTGATGAAAACGACTATTGCAACGCGTTCAGTTGTATATCTTTAAATGAATTAATAGAATTAAATTCTTTATTGGATAGATTGATTGTATTCTGTGATAATGTAGACGAGGACGAAATTGACGATCCTAATATCTTTAAATTGGCAAAATTGGCAGATTCTTTGTTTACAAAAGATTTGAGAAAAGACGATTAAAATCCAGGAGGTGATATTTATAAAATACAGATTATTATTAGTATTATCATTATTTTTTATTTTAACAGGATGTAACAAACAAGCACCCGACTCTCCCACTCTTCCAGTCCAACAAGAACAAGAAGAGACAATGGAGCCAACAATCGAAATAGAAACAACAGAATGAACAGATGAAATAGCAACAGAGATTATTAGAGAAGAAACATCTGAAGAACAAGTATTAGAAGATATTGTTGAAGAACAAGAATCAAAGCCAGCTAATACTTCGATTAATGCATCAGAAAAAGAGATCGCTGCTTTTGAACTTATTAATAAAGAAAGAGAAAATAATGGCCTCTCTTCTCTTTCTTGGGATCCTGCTTTATATGAAACGGCAAAAATTAGAGCAGAGGAAGCTTCGCGTTGCTGGTCACATACTCGCCCAGATGGTAGCCATTGAAGTGTTTTATTTTCACGATTACAAGGTGAGAATCTAGCAAAAGGATATTATACTCCTGAAGAAGCTGTGGCGGCTTGGATGGCTTCTGATGGACATAGAGCGAATATTTTAAGGAATTTTTCAAGAGGAGCTGTTTACTTTTACGAAGCAGAGAATGGTTGGTTTTGGTGTAATCATTTTGGATATTAATTTATATATTGACAGTTTTGAAATTTTAAGTTATTGTTTATTTATTAAAAGTTAATTTTAATGAATAAAAACAGTAAAGGAGGATGTGAATGAGTAGAG
>JAEIGA010001162.1_pt1 | contig 40395 bp, 26 predicted proteins | sample 9270691 | NCBI WGS metagenome assembly JAEIGA01 (sample SAMN17057246, study PRJNA624740) | gut metagenome | biome: biome; isolation source: fecal sample | host: Bos grunniens | place: China: Xizang | collected 2019 | reverse complement strand
GGGTTAATTAATATTGTTATTGTCTTGGCACCCCGCAGCGCGGTCAGGCGCTGTGGGGCTAATAATTAAAGAACAGTTACATTCCTGTCAGCATCAATGGTCATAGTCTTACCATCAAGAGCTATGGTAGTATATTCTGTTCCGTTCACAAATATCTTACTATCTGGGAAGCGGTTTTCGTACGTCTTGATTCTCCATACACCAGAGAAGTCCTCATCAACTGTGTTACCAGAAGTTGTCAATGTCACACCATTTCCATAGTTGTGGATTTCAACTGCAGCACAGTTCTGGTTAGCAATAGCACCAGCTTTTGCGCCCTGCGTAGCGTTGAATGTGCAATTGGTAACAGATACTGCTGGAGCAGCACCATTAGTTCCAACAGTAGGCCCATCACTATAAATCAAGATAGCTTTACCTTCTGTATTGAATGTACAACCTTCGAATGAAGCTGACTTACCATAGGTCCAAACGTAGTCATTACCTAAACCGTTGAATGTACAAGCATTGAATTTTGCACCATCACGACCAAGACGCATTGGACCGGTGAAAGTACAGCTGTTGTAAGTTACATTTTTTGAGTAGAGGGCAGCATAGTCTGCACCATTACCATTGACCATTCCAGTTCCTGTCTTAAAACTGATATTGTTGAAAGTCAATGTAGCATTTTCCCAATAAGAACCTTTTGTGTTGTCGATGACAGCTGTACCATTGAGAGAAGAGAAAGTAATTGCATTTGTAGTACCGTTACCTGGCATTTCAAATTCACCGGCAAGAACGATATTAGTAGCACCGTTATTCACTGCTGCAGTAAGCTGTGCTGCTGTAGAAGCATACACCTTACCGTTTACAGTCAGGTTAGTTGTATTGATAACACCTGTCGATGTACAAGCAGTAATATCCAACTCTGTCTGCATCAATGCTGCATCTGACAAAGTAACAGCGACATTTTCAACAGCCCATTGTGTTGTACCGCGATTTGCAAGCAGATACCACTTAGACTGTGATGTTGCAACCTCAGCAAGTTCTGAATCAATATTGATATTAGTGTTCTTTACTGTGATAGGAGTGCTGTTTGAACGAACACAATAGAAGCTATCACCGATATGCACTGATTTCAAAGTATTGTTGAAAGTACAATTCTGAACTGTTACACCATTTCCAGCCTGAACATTGATACGAGATTCGTTGAAAGTACATCCGTCAATTACGAGACCTGTAGCCAAGTTTCCTAAAAGCTGCATAGCTGCATTTACGAAAGTACAACCTTCAATCTTAGAAGTACCTGTAGCATTGCCACGAGCTGAATCGATTCCATATTCACCGTCACCGATAATTGTACAGTTCTTCAAAGTAAGGCTCTTGACATCGCCAACAGAAATGCTATGCTTAGCAGCTTCTGCATGGTCGAATGTAATGCCTTCGAAAGTAACATTGCCATCCCACATAGCTGCAGCTACACCCTGATTACGATAACCGAGTGTTACGGTACCAGCGATAACAGGTGACGCACCTTCTACAGCCTCGAATTTGATATCTCTCTGGAAATTGCCTTCTGCAGCAACAGTAAGGACAATATTGTCGCTGTACGTTCCTGTTGCAAGTTTGATAGTCGTAACATCTTTGACTTCAATAACTTTAGCCAATTCTTCATCGTTAGTAACTGTCACAGTAGCACTAGGAGTATATGTACCAAAATCTTCTACCTGCACGCCGTCTACATAAAGAACACCTGTTGAAGAGCCTTGGCGACCCCAAAGTTTAGTGTTGGCAACATTGTTAGAAGTTACTTCATTATCAATAACAGAACAATTTGTAACCTTTACAGTTGCACTACCGACTGTTCCCATTACAGAACCGGCCTTGTTAGTATCTGTTCCTGTTGATTTGATGGTGTTTGAGAAAACAGAAATCGTGTTTATTTCTACCAGACCGTTGCCACCATTTGCGTGACCGATGATACCACCGCAAGAACCCTTTCCGGTAACTATAGTCTCTTTGACAGAACAATTATTGATAATTAATACACCTTCTGCATTATGACCTGCTGCAAAACCAATCAAACCACCTGTCCAGTGACCACCTGCAATTTCGCCACCTTTTACATGACAATTTTCAAGAAGAATCCGGTTAAAAGCATCACAAAAACCAAAGAAAGCACCTACACCCTTATCTGACTTATCTTCTATATCATATGCAATCTTAGGATTATTAAGAGTAAGGTTTTTAATTGTAAGATCACCCCAAATGGTATATCGAACGAACATACCTGGGAGATTGCTGATAGTATGACCCTTTCCGTCGAAAACAAATGTTTTATGACTGATCTCTACCGGCTCCCAGAATTTGCTACCTGCCTTAGTCTGCAATGCAGTATACTCACTCATATCAATATCCTCAGTCAAGACAAAAGATCCACCTTCAGCAAAGAGATTCTGTGAAGCGTATGCAAGACCGTGTGCATTTGAAATCTGATATACACCTGAGTCGTTGAACTTAACGATACCGTCAGCGAGAACCTCCATGTCCTTGCCTGCGTCAGCCCAGTCCTCGAGAGTTACCTGATAATTATCAGTTGCTGAGATGAGGTTACCAAGGATGTTTGTCTGGTAGTTTGCCTTTACAGGGACGTTGGATACTGTGTGTTCGATGTCACCGTCTCCATCAGTGTAGATTGTGAAAGTTACCTCTACATTGTCTCCAGCCTGAGGGATGAAGCCGAGGTAGTTTGTGGCCATGAGCTTATATGCTGTGCCTTTGAAGTCTGATCCTGGAACAGCATACTCAGTATAAGTTCTTGAAGCCTTTGTTCCTGCAGTACCAGTGGCTACATTGTATGTGTCATATAGACCGTCTACAACTACCTTTGACTGTGTAGGGACTACTGTAGCTTCTGTAGAACCTGTAGTACCAAGAGTGAAGCTATCTGCAGTTGTCGCAATGTTAAGCTGTGCGACAGGACGAACGAGAACTACGTTGCCGTCCTTGTCTGACTTACAGTCTCTGACATGGTCATTACCTGCGAAAACTTCTGCTGTTAGATCGTTGGCAACGAGAGTTTCCAACGACACCTCTCTGAGGTCAGTGATATCATAAGCCCGTGGGGTACCCTTCTGAGCCCAGAAGAGGACTGTAAACTCCTGATCCTTTACGAATTCGAGCTGAACATCAGCCTTTCCGCCTGAGAACGCCTTTGTTCCTTCGTAAACAGGATCAGCATCAAGATTAGTAACATCACCCTGACGGTATACCTCGTAATGAAGTGTGAATCCTTCACCTGTTGCCTTAGTGGCAATCGCGTCTGGAACCTCGACAGTATAAGTCACTGTGGTTCCCTCTGCCTGAGGGTCGAGCATTTCCTGCTGACACGAGGCAGCGAAGAATGCTGACGCCAGAACGGCAGCACCGAAAATTAATTTCTTCATAATTGTGTAGATTTAGTAAATATGGTTGTTAATGAATTTACTATCACACATCCCAGCTGCCAAAGATGATATTGGGGTTATAAACAAAGAAAGTGTGGAGCTGACTTCCGTTTATCTTTCTGAAGGTTGTGGAAAGACCCTGGTAGAAATAAACGACACAATACCCCACACTCGGATAGATATGGGATATCGGGGCACGCAGAATGTGCCCGTCCACAGGTATCTATACGAAAGTGAGTGCTGTCCGTATCATCCTTCTACCTAAGAAAACTTCCACATTTTCAGAAAAGGACTTGCGAAAAACACTTTCACAATATGTAATATCAAATGGTCTCTGCCAAATGACGCTACAAATGTCGTAAAAGTTTTTCAAACGGACAACACTCAGCGGGGTATTGTTCAAAGGTATATTATAACTCAAAACATCTTGTTCCGCATCTCTCCAATCATCTATAACATATAATGTCCTATAGTGTTTTGGAAACAAGAGGAACAAAGATTTCCAGAAGACTCATCACAAAAGTCTGGTGGAAAAGGAGAAATCCTTACCTTTATACCATGATTAAACGAAAGCTTTGTTGAGAAATGAATTAGGTGTTCATAGTAGAGATAATGCCTTTGGTATTATCTCTGTCATTCTTGACAAATGTTATGAAGTCCTTGACAAAAGCATCGGTCATCAGAGAAAACTTTGGCTTTGAAGAGAATCTACACAGCCAATTTATTCGCAAGTGCTTTTTTCTTCTTATTCAAGCCATCCTTTTTCCTCCGGCCTTAGCAACTTCATAAATTCACTCTGATACTCAGACTCCTGAGTAATCACTCCGACAACCAGAAGGACAGCACGGTCCTTATCATGAGGATATGTATCACCTTTCCTGATTTTTTCCAAAAGTTTTCCCACGACTGCCACCGGATTTTTTGCAGCGTCAAAACGGCTGATATTGCAATCGTAACACATTCCCATTAGAATTTCGTTGACGGTATAATCCAGTTGATACCATTTGCAAGCACCGTTGCTGATAACACAGCAACTTTCATAAGGCATCTCAGCGCAGTCATCCGTTTCCTTCAAACATACTATTTCAGTATTTGGGAACTGAATTGAAAGAGAATCAAGTATCAAATCCACCTTTCCCTGCTCTTGCAGTGCATCATATGTAAAAGAGATTACATTTGCCTCAGTACAATCATTAAGTTCCAATCCTGCATCTTCAGCAGCAGACACCACAAGACCACGTACAACTTCAAAATTATCAGCAACATATAGTTCTATTTTACATTTCTTTATAAGACTCAATATGCCATTATTTGACCAGTAAGTAATCAACTGTTGAGTATCAGAGTCAAACTCTTCGCAAATAAGCTTAACATCACTGAAATGTGCAGCTATCTCTTCTGAAAACTTATGAAAGTTGCGAAGACAATCAGGTGCCACATGACTGTACATGACACCCATATCAATATCTTCCAATCCTGTCAATGTACTCTCATCGAATGGATGGAAGTTATATTCTCCATTATTATTAAGTTCCTTAGCGTATTATTTTACATTCTCTGCATCACCTTTGGTTAATGCTTCCAGAGACAAATGCCATAGTCCCATAGTCTTTAATGTATATTATTATCCCCATACAAACCTACATAAAACTTTCGTATTTACGTACATTGTAATGATATCTTTTGGAGAATGCTTCTATATCTGGCCGTTCATGGGTAAATCACCCCGTTGGCCAGGAAAACGGGCTTATCTTTTACGACCATCGCTACATAAAAAGCCTGTTTGTTGTAGCGATGGTCATAAAAACAGTTCAAAATGGAGCAAATCGGACACCATCGCTACGCGAAATATCGATTTTATGTAGCGATGCTATCACGAAGACCATAAGCCGGACACCGTCAGTCAGAAAAACGGGCAAAAACCTGACTGATATGCCTTGACAGGGTTCAATACCTATGGCGAAACAACCGGGATTTTACGTTGATATGTGGTATGCCATGAACCCCCATACGAAAGCTTGCACAAGAAGACATCAAAAAGCCACGAAGTTCCGATTCCCGGATGCTTCGTGGCAATCAATAAAGAAATAGTATATAGTTATTCTGTTACAAATGTAGGCCAATCTCCAGCGACCGCCTGCCATTTTCTGATTGCAGGATAATCAGACGACAGTGTCTCCACATTTTTGTTCAGTGTCGTGTAAAGATCTGCAAGAGCAGGCTCATAACCTTCGCCTATCGGCTTGCTTCCTCCAAGAGTAAGATTATCAGCCGCAAGGCCCGCCTTACCCAGAGGACCGATATCATTTGAGGTATTTGTCAGGTCTCCTTCGGTAATAATGGAAGCATTATAATAATTTAAATCATACGCTATCTTAGTTCTTATACCCGAGATTATACCGACATATTTCGTTGCTTTAGAGCCATACTTAACATTACCGGACACGATCACATTATTTTTGCATACTCCAGTAGCATTCGAGCCCTCGCCACCAACGACAAGACCGACAAATTGATCAGTTACTCCACTATTCTCTGTAGAAACCAGACAGCCCCTGGATATATTATTTATTACATGACCGCCTGTCACACTTCCTGCGATACCGCCGACTATACTTTTAGCAGCTTTCACAGTATTGTCCTCCGACACACTATTGATAATGGTACCGGCAGTCAGACTAGCAACTATGCCACCCGCTGTACTCTTACTACCGTTGGCTGTTAAAATCTCATTATTGACCGATGCACATCCGTCGACAATAGTGGACTCGCCAGCACATAGTCCAATCAATCCTCCGACGACCTGATCGCCCATAATGAAGGTGTCTGACACCGTACACCCAGACACAGTCAGATTGTTATTCTCTACACGACCGCATATTGCGCCTGCATTGCTTTTGGTAACCTTTAGAGAACATGCCTGAACAACACAATCGGTAATATGCTTGTTGGCACCGCCGGAACGGGCCACGATTATGCCACCATAATCACCACCGCTTGTCACAGTACTATTTCTCACGGTACATCCTTCGACATTGCCAAACATTTTGTTTCCGGAAATTATTGCAGTAGTACCAGATCCCGTAACGTTAAAGCCATCCACAATAAGGTTCTTTACTGTACCGTTCATAAGTCCGAACAGACCAGCATTGGCAGTTGATGAACTTCCAAGCACGGCATTGCTGAGAGTCTTTCCGTTTCCGTCAAAAACGCCTGTAAAAGTAGCCATCACCCATTGGTCATCTATGCTGGACATATCTATATCATCGGTCAGCCTGACAACATCCCAACTTGTCCATTTGGCATTAGCCTTGTTCCAGGCAAGAAGTTCAGCCGGCGTACCGATCTCATAAGTAAAGAACTGGCCCAGATTTACACCTGTGTTCCTTCCGATCTGCGTACTCAAAGCCTTGACAACACTAATGGATTCACTATTGCTATTTGTGAATGTCACTTTAAGACCGGACAGGGTCACAGGAAGAGTCGTGACATAATATTCTCCGGAAGTGAAGGTCTCACCTTCCGGAAGCAGAGTAACAGATGCCTTGCCGGTACCGTCAATCATCTTCACAGAAGGAACTTGAGCAGTAGGATCAACAGTGAAACTTCCTGCAAGATACTCTCCTTCGACCGAACTTGAAATCGTAACGGAAGCTATGTCAGACCTGCCGATATTGATCTTGACAAGACCCACTGCATTTCTAAAGTACAGATTATCATTTTCAGTCACAGCAAAGGACACCAATGACCCTGGTGCCACATTCTGTCCGCCAGCAAGTTTCTGCTCTGAAGGGACTGATGCAGTCAGCACTCCCCCTGCAAGGAGATTGCTTACAGAAGCCGGATATACAGCATAATACTTGGGCGACTCGGATATATCACCTTTGAATATATTATCACCAGCATATGAGAATTCCACTCCACTCCCATCTTCTCCAAAGACAGTAATCGCATCACCCGCAACCCAGATAGGGTTCAGGCCATCCAAAGCCGATCTTGTAGTTGCTTCGGAATGAGCTACAAACTCTTTTCCTCCAACCTTATCGAATGTCGGATCCGCCAATACCGAATCCACACACGAAACTGCAAAAGCTGACGCTACGAAAGCCATTGCCCAATTCATCATGTTCTTTTTCATAGCTACCATACAAAATCATCAAGGTTAGAAAAATCTTCCGTCGTAGACGAAATCTGACTGTTGCACAACACACCCTCCGTCAGCATATCTGTAATCTGACATTCAGGGTACTGATAATTTTCATTGCACTGCATATTATATGTGTTTAAGGTTTATTCTACGAATGTAGGCCATCCTCCAGATACTGCCTGCCATTTTCTGATGGCCGGATAGGTAGAAGACAAGGTCTCAACGTTTGTGTTCAGAGTAGTATGAAGATCCGCAAGAGCAGGCTCGTAGCCTTCGCCTATCGGTTTGCTCCCTCCGAGAGTCAGAGAGCCGGCATCAAGGCCCGCCTTACCCAGAGGTCCGATATCATTTGATGTATTTGTCAGGTCTCCTTCGGTAATAATGGAAGCATTATAATAATTTATATCATATGAGACTTTAGTCCTGATACCTGTGATGATACCGACATATTTCTTTGCCTTGGAACCATACTTGACATTACCGGAAACGACAACGTTGTTTTTGCAGATTCCTGTAGCATCAGTGGTCTCACCTCCTAGCACAAGGCCTACGAACTGATCTGCAACCCCACTATTCTCTGTAGAAACCAGACAATCCTTTGTTATATTGTTGATGATATGGCCGTTCAGCACACCGCCGGCGACACCACCGGCTATGCTCTTACCTGCAGTCACATTGTTTCCATCAGACACATTATTAATCGCACAACCTGCATTCAGATTGCCGACTATGCCACCGGAGTAACTCTTCCCTTTTCCTGAGGTCACATCATTATCTCGTGATATACAGCTGTCAATCAACGCATCATCTGAGTTACAATAGCCGACAACTCCACCTGTATTATCACTTGATGATGATATCTTGCCACCTGAGACTACACAACCTGAGATGACAGAGCTTCCTAAGCTTCCTACCAGTCCTCCGGTATTGTTACGCGCAGAGACCACAGTCGCCGAAACAGAACAGCCTACGACCTTCGAACCTGCCCCATCGATCATACCACATATTGCTCCTGCATGTTCCTTTGCCACCTCAAGTGTACACTTCTGCACCTGACACTCAGATATAAGCGCCCGCTCTCCCATCAACTGGCTGGCAATGATTCCTCCATAACTTCCATTTGTCGTATTTGTCAGAGATACCGAACTGTTTCGGACAACACAATTTTCAATCTGTCCGGTCACCTGTCCTGCAGCAATTACAGCACTTCTGGAAATTTCTTCACCACCGGCAACAACTGTACAATTCTCTACAACCAGGTTCTTTACGGTTCCTCTCACATAGGCGAATAGTCCTGCAGCTGAAGCATTCTCACTTCCGACAACAGCATTGCTTATAATCTTACCCTTTCCATCGAAAGTGCCGGCAAGATTCTTGGTCGAGTTGTTTCCCACTGTCTTTACGACCTCACCCGTACAGTTCAGGTCCTGAGCAAGAGCAACATATTTATCCATGTAGGTACCTTCAGCGTTATTTATCACATCTGCCATCTGGTTCCAGTCCGTCACCGTATATATAAGGTACGGATCGGACTCTGTTCCCGTTCCATAATTCTTCACAGAGAACTGCGCAGAGGCGACTTCACTTGCTGAGAATTCATCCGGTTTCTGGAGACAGACAGCCTGAACGGTCACCACATGGTCTCCTTTGAAATCGATGAGGTCAGCACGGCACTCTTCATATGAAATTTCAGTACCATCAATCTTCACAATATATGAATCTGCGTTTTCCACCGGTGCCCAGGACACATAAGCCTGAGACGGGTAAGCAAACGAAGGCTCCATGACACTCAGAACAGGAGTCGCCAATACTCCGGCAACAGGTTGGTCGGGATTCGGATCTGGATCTGGATCAGGATCAGGGTCAGGATCAATAATCTGTTCCTCCACCTTATGAGTAAGCACCTGGCTCCAAGGAGAATCAGAATATTTCTTTCCATCTCCTATAGCCTTTACTTTAACAGAATATTCACCTGGCCCTAACACCGACAGGTCCATGGCATTATCTGCCGTTTTCTCCTTGTCTTCGCCATTGATATTAGGAATATAACATACAGCCCCTGCGACATGTTCCCATCCGATGGTATCATCCTCCAGCAATTTCAACACAGGAGATGTTAATGGAGATGCAGGTTCCTGTTCAAGTTCATTTGAATCACATGCCGCTGCAGTAACAATTAGTGCAGCCGACATAATCAGTTTCAGCAATGGTTTCATATTTAAAAGTTTTAGTTGTTATTTTTCAGAATTACTTTAAGATCATAGTCCTTCCCATTCTCCACCGGAATCTTGAAACCAAGGCGGGTGATTCCAGGAAGAGCCGGGTCATAGCTATTGCCGGTTGTCGCAGTCACAACATATGACGTACAAGGCAGATTGCACTCCAGTATCATTTCTTTTCCTTCAGCCGACATGAGTAACTTATTTTCTCCCAACTTGACAACATTTGCCTCAGTAAGCATATTCCAGGTCAGCACTGCAGATTCACTGACACCCTTTATATCATCCCGGATATGGAGGTTATCGTCTCCATCACACCACACTGACCTTGTAACAGACCCGGCATATGGGGAGAAAGTAGCATTCATATCGATCATACAGCCTTTTCTGTCAGTATCCTTCCACACCTCCGTTATATCAGATTTACCGTCTATCACATGATTTCCCGTGCCGAAACGAAGGACACTATGTGCATCGCATCCGAATCTGAACACCTGCCATCTTGTTCCGTTCTGAGAGTTGTCGTCAATCATATCCTGAACTTTTCCATAAGACTGTGTACCCGGATCCACAGACCACCGTACACCGTCTTTTTCATAGACAAACGATCCGCTGTCCATATGCGCATGTGAGAACTTTGCATATCCCGCCTTCACTCCAAGATAGGTATCATCCTCGCTGGTCCAACCGCTCCTGTAAATGAATATCGGCTGTGCTCCATTACTGACAAAGAAATGCTCAGAAGGTACATACGATCCGGATATCTCAGACTGGGAAGCCCACACCATCATCATTGGAAGAAAGCGGTCTTCTCCTGTAAATGACATCAGATTATTATCTGCCATACGTCTTATAGGCCAGAGCAGAGTCTTATCCTTCAATTCCTTTGCAAACCAGAAAGTCGTAGGACAGCACACCTGTTCAGTAGAAGAATCAGCATATGCGAATGCTCCGAATGTAGGAGTCGCCATAAACTGACGGAAATAAGCGCTCTGCATAAAACCTGTAGCATATCTTGCCTCCGACTTATAATCGAAAGCACTCTCCAATGCAGATATCAGTATGGTCTGGAAGGCTGTACCATATCCCCAATACGTGTATCCTTCAGGGTATCCGCCGTCCGGACCGTAGTACTCCATCGCCCTGCGGTTTTCCACAACGTCGCGTCCGATTATCTCTCGACAGAGCTCCGGGTAGAATTCATACGCAGCTATGGCTCCGCAGACCATGCCCCCGACACACACCGGGCCCCAATTGTTCGTCGAACGATAATAGGCGTAACTCATAGCATCCCGCAATGATTTTTCATACATTCCTGCAGCAACTGTGCGGCGGTCGTCTTCCGACAGATAGTCATACAGCCAGTCCAATCCTACTGCACATGCCAGTGTAGCTTCACCCACATCGAGATAATGAGACGGATTCCAATTCTCAAAAGAAGCCAAAGCCAAAAGTTCTGCCCTTCCTCTCTCTGCATATCGTTCATCACCGGTAAACCGATAAAGATAACTCATGAAGAAGATTCTTCTGAGAGCCTCTCTTCCCACATTAAGCATACTTCCGTTCCATCCTCTGTCAATAACCTTCTCCTTTGCAATGAGATTCTCGGCAAAGATGACCATGTATGAGTGAATCTTCTTGAGATATTCGTTACCGCTCCGTGCAAAGACCGTTTTCAAAGCCTGCTCATCTTCCTTCTTAAGGAAAAGACGCGGGTGAGCAGCAATCAGTTCCGGGAGCACAGGAGCAATCAGTTCCGGGCACCATCTCTCAACATTGACTGTAAATGCATCACTCCAAGAAGAGGTCAGGGTTTTGACGCCATCACCTTCTGCACGCACTCGCACATCAAAAGTGCCTTTACCCGCATATTGTCCAAGATCAAAACGGCATGAAACACCAGCATCTACATGATTACCGTCAACCTCCAGAGTATAAGCAGACGCCCCGGCTACTTCTTCCCATTCAAGTACATTCCCATGTCTATTGACCTGCGGTGCAGCAAGATCAATAGCAGACACAGTCAGATCTCCATCCGGCTGACATCCGTAAAACATAGTCAGCAACAATATGATTGTTAGCTTTCTCATTTTATTTCAACATGTATAGTGATATCCTCATCCATCACTGAGCCTGTATAGTCGCTTCCTGACAGTACAAACGAGTCGGATGTTGCTGAGAATGTATTATAGTAACGAACTGCTCCGGCATTGATTTCCGCCTGAGTAAACATGACACCAGGCTTCAAAGGCATGCCATTACGTGTCAGCGTTCCGTATTTCGGAGCTTCCTTTATGCTGTAAAGGATATTATTGGGAGTAAGTTCGAGACTGCCTGCAGAAGGACCCTTTTCTCTCAGAAGTTCATTTTCAGTAAGTTCCACATTAGAATTCGGCTTGCAGGAAAGCAGTCCATTCTTAATCATAACAGTCTTGGTCAGTACTTTACCCATCACCTCAATGTAAGACTGATTATTGTTTTTGCCACTGGTCTCATGTTTAAAGCCTAAATACATTATATTTGAAGTGGCGAAGGCTGTGACCGGATACATCGACAAGCCGATAGGAATCCTTTCATCGTCGTCATATCTTACTTTCACAAACTCAGTGATGTCTGCAGAAAACCACGTTCCTATTGCACCTGGTGTTATATTGGTAATTGCATTATCGAGTTTCAGGACCGGATCGAAAGTAGCATAAACAGCATTAATCAGCTTGTCTTCAGCCGTACCCTGCTCAGTAAACTCCCATAACTGACTGCTAATATCATGTAGGGTAAAATCAGTTGCAACCACACCTGTCACATTTGACAGATAGAAGAAGACCTTTGCTGAGCGGATATCATCAGCAAAAGGAATATCAGTATTCTCATACCACACGACCGGTATTCTCACCGTGTTGGCCAGCACATTCTTCAGGTACTGTACTACCTCAAATCCTGTATGTCTGTAGATGTATGTGTCTATATCCACCTCTATCCTTTTGATATTCTCTGACTCGAGCTTGCCTGTGAAAGTCTTGGTCGAAGACACTTTGGGAGCATAATAGGGCACGGCATCTACCATCTGAGCCATATGATCCGAGAATGTAGCATCCTGCATTGTAACCGTCGCTGAAGAACCTCCGAAAGTTGTATTGCCAGCCGGAAGTAGCGTGTTTATAATAAGCAGATATGGATTAGATCCTGATGCCCTTCTGGATATATAGATTGGCTTGCCCGCCTCGGTTATATACGGATTGACTATTTCCGGTTCCAACTCTGTCGAGCGTACCTCAACAGGAATGACCAGATATTTCAGAAAATCATAAAGTACAGCAGACGGTATCTCAGTCACCTCATCTATATTAAGGGAGGACAGCAAGAAATCAAATGCAGCATCCGAAGGAATGATATAGGTTTTATCCTCCGTCATATTGATTTCATCAATCATTCCGCTATGTAAGATTGCCTTGTAAAACGTCGTATAATCCCTGTTCTCTGATGATGCAAGCCACTGGGTAAGTTTGTATTCGGAAAGCCAGTTACCATTGCTGTCAAAAGGTTCCGACTTGACTAAAGGCAGGCAGGATACAGATATCTGCATCAGAAGGAAAATACAGGAGATATATGTTAAAGACTTAAGTTTCATAATGATATTATTTATAATATGGATTCTGCTCAATGCTTCCCTTGCTATATATAATTTCCGTGTAATAAATAGGCCACACAGCACTCTCGATGTCGGTCTGTCCGTTGATTGTGGCCATTGTCGCAATCAACTTGTCTGTACGGACAAGGTCAAAGTACCTGTATCCTTCTCCGAAGAGTTCGTAGATTCTTTCATTGGCAATCAACGCATAAAGACTATCCGGGTCTGTAATATCATAATCAGCTGCATTAACAGTATTTCCCGACCCACCGGCTCTTTCGCGAATCATATTCACCAATGCGACAGCCGTATTGAGGCAATCCTGCTTTCCAAGACTGCCGCCACCGTTTTCCATCATGTGCACAAGTGCCTCTGCTTCAAGAAGTATGAAATCAGCAAGACGTAGCAGGACCACATTCCGAGCTTGGGTCAGTCCGTCATAATTGATGAAATACTTTGTCCACCTCGGACTGTTTCCATAGAAATTCACATAGAAACGCCAATCCTTTTCTTTCACTGCATTGAAGAACGGTTTATATGGAGTCGGCCTTAGACTCTCGCTCTGTCCTACCAGGCCATACAAGGCGTTGCTCGTCGAATTATCATCAATGCTGTACGACAGTTCAAATATCGATTCGGAACTGTTTCCTTCATTGAAGATCTTCACATAGTCACATACCGCAATATGTCTGTAGAAGTCTGAATCCATCTCATAAGTAGCTTCGTATTCAGGCACATACAGTTCAGCAAGAGAATAGGACGTGTTCATCAGCTGGGTTCCCTTCCTTTTCAGAATATGGGTATTTGCCTCCATTACACCATCCCAATTATTTTCCCATGCACAAAGCTGGGCCTCGATCGCCCAAACTGCAGTCAAGGTAAAATACTCCCTCTTGCCGGTATCAGTAAGAAGTTTCTTCGCCTCATTAAGATCTGAGTGAATCTGTTCTCTCACCAGACTTTCATCAGAGCGCTTCATGGTAGGATCATATTCAGCACCGACAGAAGGTTTCAGCATCAGTGGAGCAGCCCCCCATATACGCACTATCCAGAAATATGTAAAAGCTCTCATTGCGTAAGCCTCTCCCATGATCTGGTCGGCCGATTCTTTAGATATCACTCCGGATTCCAACAATCTTGGAGCATGCAGCAGAGCAAGATTTGCTTGTTGAACAGTCTGATAAAAAGGAGTCCAGTTGGCATATGAATTATAAGCTGTAATCGCATTATTCACAATATTATCCATATCCACCTTAGATGTGTTGTGGCAGATAAACAGGTCACTGCGTGCATCACCATAGACAACAAATCCACCTCCCAATGCACCTTGAAGTCTGGCATAGCCACCTCTAAGAACAGCCCATAACTGTTCTTCTGTCTGATAGTATGTTCTGTCTGACCAGCTTGACTCAGGATTCAGATCCAGAGAGCAGGATGAAGTCAGAATTACGGAACAAATCAATAATATATGTCTAATTCTTTTCATGATCCTTATCATTAGAAAGTAAGATTTACACCTATTCCCCACGTACGGCTCTTTGGGAAAGCCCCGTCATCCAATCCTGTAATTACGGCTGTATCAGACGTATTAACCTCCGGATCATAGCCGGAATAGTGACTCCATAATAGTAGGTTGCTTCCTGTAAGCGATATCGTCAAGTCACTTATCTTCAATTTCTTGCACGCTGCTCTAGGAAGTGAATATGACAAGGCGACATCTTTAAGACGCAGGTATGAACCATCCTCAATGGTAAAGGTAGATGGTCTGAAGTTATCCATAGCATCTCCGTAGCACAACATAGGGAAGTCAGTTACATCACCCTGCATTCTCCATCTGCTGAGGGCATCGGTACCGAAATTCATAACCTGCCCCATCTTGTTACGCAGACGACGCTGAGAGTTGATGATGTCATTACCATAGCTGAAAGTAAAATAAACATTCAGAGACAAACCGTTCCATGAGAAAGTGGTTCCAAAACCTCCGGTAAAGTCTGGGTGAGGATTTCCGATAATGACACGGTCATCATCATTTATGACACCATCACCATTAATATCGGCCCATATCATATCTCCCCCCTTGAAAGGTTCTCCGTTAGGTGTACCCTTCTTAACTGGCCTGGTAGCTCCTGTTTCCGGATCTGTCCAGGTGTTGTCACTATCCGAGGCATAAACTCCGAGTGCTTTCCATCCGTAGAATACGCCTACCGGTTCACCGACGCGGGCAAGACCATATATTCCTCTTGTCGAATATAGCACGTCAGCACCATCTGCAAGAGCGGTAATCTCATTTCGGTTCACTCCGATATTAAAATTTGTATCCCAACGAAACTTCCTTGAATCAATATTCACAGTAGTAACACCAAGTTCAAATCCCTTGTTTCTTATGGCCCCGAAATTCATACTTCTCTTTGTAAATCCAGTATATCCCGGAAGCGGAGCATTGAATAAAAGATCGTCAGTATCTTTTATATAAGCATCTGCATTCAAAAGTATACGGCCGCGGAAGAAAGTCAAGTCAAGTCCGATATTATACTGTATGGTCCTCTCCCAGCCAAGATCGTTATTTGCTAAAGTGGAGTTCATGACCACGACATCGCCGGCATAATTGCTGTTGTGGGTCGTATAAAGTCCCTGCCATGTATAATCACCGATCTTCTGATTACCTGTCACTCCGACACTTGCACGCAACTTACCATCTGTCAAGATATTCCTTGCAAAAAGCATAAATCTCTCATCAGTGAATCTCCATCCGAAGGATGCAGAAGGAAAGACTCCATAACGATTGTGGATTCCAAAGCGGGAAGATCCATCGCAACGGAGGGTAAACTGTGCAAGATACCTGCTCTTGTAATTATAATTAGCACGACCAAAATATGACATTAAGGCAGACTGACTATATACCTGAGACACAGTACTCCATATCGAAGCATTCTGAATCACCAGTTGGGTATTATCCATATAATCTCTTCCGACAAGATTTTTCACCTTGCTATCCACATACTGATAAGATTGTCCCACCAATACATCAAATGAATGACTGCCCCACTTCTTTCTATAGCTAAGAGTGTTTTCAATCATGTATTTTACAAGGTCGGTGTCGCTATAGCGAGAAGTATCGACTCTATTGCTGTCAAATTCCTTAGGATTATAGCTTGACTGCTCTACGCCCCTCTTTTCCATGGAAAGGCTTACCCGAGCCTCCAGCCCCTTTGCCAGAGTAAATCTGAAGAACTGGTTGGCAGTAAACATATCCTGACCGAAAGTTATCGGATATTTCAGAGCAATCGCCAAAGGATTCCTGAACTCGTTAGAGCCAAGACTATTTATCAGTTCACCAGTCTCATAATCATACGGAGAAAATACCGGAGGGGCACTCACTATTCCTCTAATGGCACTTGACATATTTGACTGACCGGTCATAACTCTGTTATAGTCCGTACGGGAATAAAATATCTTGGTGCCAGCAGACAACCAGTCGGTAATCTTATAATAGAAGTTTGTCCTCATCGAATACTGTTGATGAGAAGTCCCCACGATTATAGGTTTACTATCTCTATAACCTAGAGATACTCCATATGAAAAATTACTCGCACCTCCTGAAATGGATACATCATTCTTTGTCTGATATGCTGGACGATACATCAAAGACTGCCAATCAGTAGAATTCGCATAGTATGGGTGTGTCGGATTAGTCACCCACGGTCTATCTACAGAAAGCCCGGCATTCGTACGAGCATCTATGTAAGCCTCCCTGAACTGTCTGGAATTCATTACATCAATATGTCTGCTGACTACGGAAATACTGGAATTATGGCTAATTCTAATTGTAGGCTTCTGCACTTTTAACTCATTACCTCCCTTGGTAGTGACGATTATAACTCCATTAGCTGCGCGTGATCCATAAATAGCTGCACTTGCAGCATCCTTAAGCACCTCGATAGATTCAATATCAGAAGGATTTATACCAGCTAACGGATTGAACGAAGCCCCATCTCCCGCAATTGACGATATGCTCTCGGTACTCAAAGGGACACCATCAACAATATACAAAGGCTCACTTGATCCGTTTATGGAAGCCGCACCGCGCAGGGTGATCGTGCTGCTAGTACCCGGTTCACCGGAATTCTGGACGATATTCAGTCCCGGGATCCTTCCTTGAAGGCTTGTTTCTATACTTCCTCCAACATTACGGTCAATATCCTTCGCAGATACCGATGTGATGGCCCCGGTTATATCTCTTTTTGTCTGAGTACCATATCCGATTACCACAAGTTCATCAAGAGTGTTGGTATCCTGCTCGAGAGTTAGCTTGACAACAAGTTGCTGAGGGTCTATAATTAGTTTCCGGGCCTTAAAACCCAGAAAGTCCACATTCACCAGTTTTGTCCCTGGTATAAGAAGTAGCGAGAACTTTCCCTTTTCATCAGTTATAACTCCACGGGAAGATCCTGCAATCAAGACTGAAGCTCCGACCAAAGGTTCTCCATCCGGATCGACGACCGTACCGCTGAGGCGCTTGCCTCCAAGTTCCATATACGACTTTTCTCTCCAGTCAGGTGTCAATACCACTTCATCCCCCACCCATGAAGCGACAACAGAAGTGCTCTTAAAGGCGGTATCAATAATTTTTTGCGTTGTCTGCACTCCTGTCGGCAGAGATAAACTCTGATTGACATCCACCTCCTGAGTGTCGTACACAAATGTGATACGTGTTTTATTTTCCATAAAACCTATAAACTCATGCAACGACATCTTCTGATTACGGATATTGACCTTTTCCTGTCTCACCTGTTGCGCGGAGACAGAAACCGCCCATAACATGAGCATACACAATAACAATCCTATACGTTTCATTATTTATTGGAATATATCAGTTCTACATCAATCTTATAATCTCCTCCTGCAGGAAGACTTGTCTTAAATCCCACACGGGTTGTTCCCGGATTGTCCAAGTCCCAATCAAAAGGTGAATCCGTATCCCTTATAACCATTTCGATTTCAGCCGGAGCTACAACTTTCAATACGACCTTATGCTTGCCCTTTGTAAGCAATATCGTATTCTTTCCTGTAATCTTGGCTGACGCCTGCGTGACCATGTTCCACGACACCTCCGCATCCATATTCGGTTTGGTCGTAAGAAAATCCTGCACATGCAGGGTTTCATCTTCCGACAGCCACACCTCTCTCTCTGCTGCGTCAAGTTGCAGTGAATATGTATCATTCAGGTCAACTCTACATCCGCGCTTCTGATTTGAGTCAAAGACTTCAACAATAGAGGCAAATGCGTTTACATTCTGGCGACCACCATTTATCGTCAAGATGTTATGCATCTGACTGCAGTATCTCCATATATCCCAACGCTCACTATCCTGTGTAAAGTTCCACACATCCACCCCATTTTTGTAGAACGTTCCGTACGACTGAGCACCAACATCCGTCGCCCACATTACGCCCCCTTTTTCAAACACAAAATTTCCATTATCCATATGCGCATGGGAATACTTGCATTTGCCACCTTTAACCCCGACATATGTATCTTCTTCGGAATCCCATCCCCCACGATATATATATAACGGAACCGGGCCTGCATTGACCCATGTGTTTTTTGTTGGTGTTCCGGTACCACTGAGATCCATGTCAGCAGCAAACACCATCATTGACGGAAGCACATTCTTCCAAGTCTCCAATTGCGGATCTCCCTTTGCCAGAAGTTTTCTTTCAAGGTAAAGCAGGGACGGCATATTCCTTTTAGATGCAAACCAGAACTGCATGACATTGCACTCCGCATAAGGATTCGAGTCTGCAAAACCAAAACAGTTCTGCGCAGGTGTAGTCATGAACTGCATGAATTCACTTGTCTGCATGAAACCTGGAGTCTCAGATAATCCGGCATCATGACCAAGAGCACTCTCCAGCATGGCAAACATAAGAACATTGTATCCAGTCCCATATGCCCAATAACTGTAACCTTCCGGATACCCGCCGTCAGGTCCATAGGAAGCCAAAGCCAGAGGATTTGAAGAAATTGACTTTTCAATCCTCTCTTTCGCAATATCAGGTATCTTTTCAAATATCGCCAGGCAGCCAGCAACTATACCGGAATTGCACACCTGGTTCCAATTGGAACTCATATTATAAAACTCCGCCTCATATGACGGCTTTATAGCCTTCTCTACAATATTCCGCTCGATGATTTCCTTAGTGGCGTCAGACAGGTAGTCATACAACCAGTCATAAGCAATCGCCATAGCCATGCACATCTCAGCCGTATCCAGAAAATGATCCGGATCCCAATGGGGAAAATCACATGCATTCAGGATTTCAAGCTCAGCACGTTCCGCATAGGCATGATAACCGGTAAGCAGATATGCATACGCCGAATTAAAGACTCGTCTAAGTATTCTTCGTGATGTAGCCAGAATATGACCCTCACCAGGCCACCTGCACGGCTTTTCTTCTAAGGTCTGGTCAGCAATGGCAATAATTTCATAATGCACATACAAAAGGTCCTTATTGCCTTTACCCTTGATCATCTTCTTGATGCGCCCGACACTGCCATCAGTAAGCAGAAGGCGTGGATGATCAGCAATCCTCCCATAATCAAACGTCTCAGCCCGTAATTCAAAAAATGACACCAGGAACAGAAACATTATAAGAAAATATCGTTTCATAAAAAAGGTATTACTTATTCGCCTTTATTGCCATATATCTTTTAGCAGCCTCAAGATAGTAGTAGTCAGCATATACCAGCGGCACATCAACTTCAGAATTCAAAGGCTTGTGACTGACAGAATGCTTGAGCAGGAAATTTCCATTGTCCGCCTCGGCCATATACTCAGGAGAAGAAAGAGACAAAAGGATGTCTTCTGCATATGCTATATATGCCTTGGATTTATCCGCATCTTTGGTAAAAGCAGAAAGTTCGAGGAGAGCTGAAGCCGTAACAGCAGCAGCCGAAGCGTCACGAGGAGCCTCCGGTATAGCAGTATCATGGTAATCCCAATATGGAATTCTGTCTTCTGTCTGTACTGATTTCATAATGTAGGCAGCAATATGCTCAGCCTGGGCAAGGTATTTCTCATCACCGGTCTCACGATAACACATTGTATAACCATATACTGTCCAGGCCTGACCGCGTGCCCATGAGGATTCATGGGAAAATCCCTGGAAAGTACCTCTGCTCTCTACAGTTCCATCATTATTAAAGCTGACAACATGGTAGGACGAACCATCGGGACGGAAATGGTTGCCAAGGGTAACATCCGCGTGTTTAACGGCAACATCATAATACTTCTTATTACCTGTCATCTTTGCAGCAAAGAAAAGCATCTCCAGATTCATTAGATTATCTACTATGACAGGATAGTTCCATTCTCCAAAATCCCAGGAGCGGATCTGACCGATTGCAGGATTGAAACGTGTGCAAAGACTATTTGCAGCATCTATTATTACTTGAAGCACTTCTGGTTCATGAAAATTCGCCCACTGACGTCCATAACTACAATAAATCATGAAACCCAGATCATGATGACCCGTAAAATCCTTGATATCGTAAAGCATAGAAGTATACTTGCGTGCCGCAATCTCAAGTTCCTTATCACCAGTAAGTTCATATACAAGCCATAGATCGCCGGCAAAAAAGCCACTCGTCCAGTCATACGCATCGACAGTCACAAGCTTATCATTCTCATAAGTCCGAGGAAAACGGTTTAACGTATCGCAAGCCACAGCATTTGCTTTGAAGCCTTCTACAGCAATGGCTATTCCTCTCTGCAGGCCTTCAATCACCTGCTGTTCACGTGTTGGACAACAACCAGAAAAGATTGCGATCAGCATTAAAGTCAATGGAAAAAATCTGTAAAATCTCATAATAAATCATTGTTTTTACAAATTTACCCATCAAAACACCGAAGCGATATTTCAATAATACTTTAAAATAGAACAAAAATACATTTTCAGCAATTTTTCACTAGCGAATAAAACAATCACTTGGGCATATTTTACAATTTTATTATTTTTGAAGAAAACAGATGAGACATGAAACAAATGGTATTGTTATTTGTACTGTTACACTCAATGCTGTGTATGCATGCACATACAGAACTTAAGTGGTCACCAGAGCAGCATAGTATATCCGTCCAATGCCTCAACCCGGAAAATGGCCTGTCCCATGCAAGAGTGAACGCATCATATAGAGATGAATTCGGAAGATTATGGATCGGGACAGAAGACGGGCTCAACATGTTTGACGGTAACAAAATCGAAATATTCCGGCCTGACGGGCTGAATTCTATAAACACGAATGCGATAAAAGGACTCTGCGGAGACAATGACGGCCATCTGTTTATTACCGGACGTCAAAGTCTCTCCATCCTAGACTTCAGGACAATGACATTCAAGGTACTTGAAGAAAATGATGTAAGGATAGCATGTTTCCATTCCGGACATCTACGCTACGTCATCAGAAATGAAGTATATTCATATGACATATCCACCGAAAAAAAGGAACGGATGTTTTCATATGCGCCTCAAAACAAAGAAATCATAAACGGAATCAGTTTTGATAATGCCGGATCGATATACCTGGCTTTAAGCAACGATATCATTCTAAAAATAAGTAAGAACCGGAACATTTCATCATTCCATTTCACCGACATTCACAAGATTTCATGCGACTGGAGCGGCAACATCTGGGTCACTTCCAGAAGCGAAGGTTTTTTCCGCATCGGGCAGGATGGAGAAATCGAGCATTACAAGTTCAGCGACAATGACACTAATTCCAAGGACTGGAATAATGCTAGAGAAATTGTACAGACCGGACCTAACGAATACTTCATTGGATCGTATGGAGGACTTGCACTGCTTGATATAAAAACTGGCATACTCACCAGATTCGACTATGAGCCCGGGGTAAGTGGCTTCAAAAGCAAATCTGTCAGCAACCTTCATTACAATGACGGGATATTATGTATTGGCACCTTCCATGCAGGTCTGCACTATCATATAAGAAACAATAACATCTACATTACATACGGTCCGTCAAAACAGGATAACACAGGTCTTTCTTCTCCTATAGTAAGTTCTATTGTCAAAGACAAACGCAATGTACTTTGGGTGGGGACGGTCAGCGGAGGACTTAATATAATAGACCCGAGCAATAAAATTTCCGCCAGACTTAAACAGAAACTGAAAGACGAATACCTCACAAATATAAAATATCTTTACTATGATGAAATAGAAGATGCCATATACGCATGTATGTTCTCCGAAGGCATCTGTAGGATAGATCCGGTCAAGTCAGAAATAAAGAAGGCATCTCCTATTTTTCATGACAAAAAAACTGGAAAAACATTTGTCAATCAGAATATAACGCGTTTCATATCTATTGATGATACACATAGTCTGCTTCTGACCCTTGATGGAGTAGTAAAGCTGAACAAAAAGAAGATGGAAATAGAAAGTATCATAACCAGAGGTATGCAGAATGTTATGATACGTGACATTGCTTTGGATAATAATTCAAACCTATGGATAGCATCTGAGAACTCTCTGATATGCATGTCAGTAAATAATCCAGAAGAATACAGGATGTGGCTTACCAATGACATAGATGGCATGTCGGCAGAGAGCTTGGTTACATCAATATACGTGGACAAGACAGGTAGAATATGGATGGGATCAAGCGGATCGGGACTATTCCTGATGGATAGTGATTCAGGGCAGTTCAAGCATTGGTCCACAGCAGACGGACTCACCAATGGTTATATAAATGACATCATGCAAAGCAAAGTGTCAGATAGGCTGTATCTTGCGACCAATGAAGGAGTAACCGGATTCAATCTGGAATCCTATGTCTTTGAAAGCTATAATATGGCAAGTGGATTCCCTCTGACTACAACCGACAGACTATACTCATCAAAAGATTCTACATTATATGCATGTGACATAAACGGAATCACAGCCATTAACGAGAACAATCTGACAGACAGGAATAAAGACTATAATATCTTTATTTCTGACATGTATATAAACAATGTAAGAATGACTTTCAGCAAAAACAGCCCGCTGGAAAAATCTCCATTATATCAGAGTTCTGTAAATCTATCCGGGGACATTACTTCCCTTTCCTTTGACATAGCAAATAGCAGCCTCGACCCAACAACGAGAACTGCCTTCGAATATTCGCTTGATGGGTTTGACGAGGGATTCATAACAGCAAGAGGCGATCATATCACATATACGAACCTTACCGTAGGTACATACACGCTGATAATAAGAGGTACTATTCCTAAAAGCGACGGACGGTACCCGACTTGCAGCATGTCCATCACGATACATCCTCCATTCTGGAAATCGTGGTGGTTTATAACAATACTGGCACTGGCATGCATTACCATTGTTCTGGCATATGTGCTCAACTATCTCCGCAGCTCCAGATTGAAGACATTGCTGGCAATCGAGAAGAAAGAAAAGGAACTGGAAAAGAAACTCGCCCGATCCAAAGCACTGTTTCTGACTAACATATCTCATGAGTTCAGAACACCTCTTACTCTAATCAACAGCCATATAGAAATCATGATGCAGAAGATTTCTCTCGAGCCGGAAATGTACAATAATCTTCTCGGTGCATATAGAAACACTCAGAAACTAAGAGGAATGGTGGACGAATTTATTGATATAAACCGTGCAGACACATTAGAGGCCAACATGTCGCCTTTGCCATATTCCGCGAATGATCTTGTAAATGAGATACATATCCTATTCAAAGACTATGCAGAAAGCCGCGGCATAAAATACACATTCACCCGTTGTGTGAATGAACCATGGGTAAATGTCGATTATGGCCTTATGTCCAGAGCTATCACTAATCTTGTTTCAAATGCCATAAAGTATACCAGAGATGAAATATCTATCTCCATAGATAGTGATGAAACAATGGTTAATATCCATATAATGGACAATGGTGTAGGTATTGAAAAGAGTAACATGGAAAGAATATTTGAAAGATTCTGGCAGGAGGACAGAGCAAATCAGGCTACTGGCATAAAGGGATCTGGAGTAGGTCTATCATACGCAGATGATATCGTTAGCAGACACGGAGGGAAAATATCTGTAGAAAGTACACCTGATATCAGTACCGTCTTTCATATATCGCTAAAAAGAAGTGAATCCATTTGTTCAAATATCCTTCCATGCACTATTCCGGATACGGAAATCAGTCGGGAACCTGAAATATCCGATCAGTCTATGACTATCATGATTGTGGAGGATAATCAGGAAGTAGTAGAAGTCCTATGCCGTATATTTGAACCTTACTATAAGGTCATCACTGCAACCAACGGCTACGATGGCCTGGAGAAAGCAGCCAAACTCCAGCCTGATATTATAGTAAGCGATGTAATAATGCCGGTAATAAACGGAATTGAGATGTGTCATATGCTTAAGAGCAACTATGCTACGAGTCACATTCCTATAATACTTCTGACAGCCCTCGGCTCCGAGGCAGATACGTTGGATGGATTGAATAACGGAGCTGATGATTATGTAACAAAACCATTTAATGCAAAAATTCTTTTAGCACGATGCAGCAATCTGATACGGAGCCGAAAAGTCATCCAGAAACAATATTCGGAAAATGCAACAGCCACCACACATAATCTCACAATAAATCCAGTAGACAAAAAAATCCTGGATGAGGCCGTGACTATCATCGAGGCAAATATCAACGATAATGATTTTGACATCCTGTTCTTCGCCCGTCAGTTATGTCTGAGCCGCACACAGCTATTTAAGAAGATCAAGACTCTTACCGGAATGACTCCAAACATGTTTGTATTATCGGTTAAGCTTAAACGCGCTTCTCAGGAGATACTTGCAAACCCAGACGAGAACATCGCGGACATCGCGTACAGATGTGGCTTCAATACTCCAAGCTATTTTATCAAATGCTTCAAGAAAGTTTATGGAATGACACCTCTAGCATTCAAGAAGAAGCACGGGAAGTAAGAGAAGCACGGAATCTGTTTTTCAGCAATCTAATTGTCAATACTACATTTTGTAGTTATATTTACAAAGTTTAAAATATGACTGAGTATGAAAATTGTTTTTCTTGATGCGGCTACCATGGGAGACGTTTCCTTCAAGCCGTTCGAGCGCCTGGGAGAGTTTGTGAAATTTGACAGTTCAACTCCGGAAGAAGCCAGGGAAAGAGTAAAGGATGTTGATGTACTTCTTATCAACAAGGTGCTTGTCAATAAGGAACTTATCGATTCCGCCCCGAATCTGAAACTGATATGCATTGCCGCAACGGGAGTAAATAATATTGATGTGGCGTATGCTGCATCTAAAGGGATACCGGTACGGAATGCTGTCGGATACTCTACAGATTCTGTTGTGCAGTCGACATTCATGCATATCCTGTCCCTGGTAGGAGGTGCGGCATATTTTGACGACAGTGTGAAGTCAGGACGTTATTCCCGAAGCGGAATGTTCACTGATCCGAACTGGAACTGGTGGGAACTCGCAGGAAAGACAATCGGAATCATCGGTCTCGGCAACATCGGAATGAAGGTTGCGAAAATAGCGGAAGCCTTTGGAATGAAGGTTTGTTACTTTTCCACATCAGGGACCGGACATTGCCACGACTACCCATCCCTACCATTGGAAGAACTTCTGGCACAATCTGACATCGTATCCATTCACGCTCCACTTAACGACCGGACACTCAACCTGATAGGCGCCCGGGAGCTCGCATTGATGAAGCCTCACGCTTATCTTATAAACATGGGACGCGGAGCAATTGTCATTGAAGAAGACCTGGCGAAGGCAGTAGACGAGGGAGTAATTGCCGGAGCCGGCATAGATGTTTTTGTGAGGGAACCTATACCGGAAGACCATCCGTATCTGAAGATGAAGCACCCTGAACGCATGAGACTCGCCCCTCACGTTGCATGGGCAGCAACTGAAGCCAGAAAGAGGCTTATAGACATAATGGCTGCAAATATCGCCAAGGGGTGGTAAGGTTAGGGATTTTACGCTGGGCCACACAACAGGGATTTTACGTTGAGCCCAAGGTTAGCCAATAAATTGGGGTAATTACAAACAAGCAAGAGGCTGGCTAATCAGTCATGACGACTTTTTAGCCAGCCTCTTTTTTGTGCCCGAGATAGGAGTCGAACCTACACGCCGTGAAGCACTCGCACCTGAAACGAGCGTGTCTACCATTTCACCACTCGGGCTTGCAAAAGCGGGACAAAGATAGAAATTATTTTTTAATTGTGTGCAATTTTTTAACACACTTTGCAAACTTATAGAACCAGATCATACACAAATTCTTCATCCCACTTCTGCACAAGCACGGTTATGCCTGTAATGTAATAGTCCAATGTGACCGTCACATCCCCCAGATTTTCAGAATCCCAATCATAGCCGCTTGCCTTTATATACTCACCGACTGCAAATAACTTCCGGATTCCATTATCATCCTCAACCTCAAGCATCAATGATGCATCAATCTGCCTCGGGACCCTTACAGTTATCTCTCCCTCACCCTCAGGATAAGCCACACAGCGGAATTCTCCTTTCCGAGGGCTGCCATCCAAGGTATAGCCATCCACATTCCCGGAGACAACAAGACTATAAGGCATGACATCCTCTCCCTTAAGTTTCACAGTAAGGCAGCAATAGTTCTTATGAAGTTCCACCTCCTGACGCCATATTTCCCCCCTGGTATCAGCAATAAAGGAATGCTTATGCACAGGCGGACATTCACTCCCAAGAGGTATGACCAGTCCTGATTCATTCTCCACAAATTCCCCAGCCCCACTCCATACATTCACATCCAACATCCCATGAGGAACATCCCTTATATATTCGTCACTGAATACGGACGGCACGACAACATCTCTGAGAATTACGCCGCCCGGCCATGTGACCAGCAGATCCAAAGACCCTAAAGAGGCATCAACACCACCGAAATCAAGCATAAGTCTGCCGGGACACACATCCCTATCCTCCTTTACCGAGCACCCTGCACATGCAACCAGCACGACCATAAACGCCAACACACCGGACGACATTCTTCCCATAACCTGCTAAAGTTCCTTATCGACAGTTATGACTTCTTCCCAATCCTTTACCTCTACATTGCCATCTCCCCAATATGTCTGCACCGGGATATCAGGAGAATCCGATCCTGGCCTCTTGATCACTAGATTCACCTTATAAGCCTTATTCTGAGCTATCACAGGCATAGTGACAGGATAATAACATTTATTGCCGTCAAGCGTAGCCTCAACCACAAATCTCGTAGAACGCGGTGCCCAGGCCGGATGAGACGAATCAGCTGAAGAGTTCGGATAGCAATAGAACACATGAGTGCCTGTATAAGCAATATCCGGATGGACCGTCAATGGAGTAGTCAACTTATCATACAGCATAGGGACTTTTCCACTATCTTCCGCCATAAGCTTGTTATACCACAAATATGGCTCGGTATCGGAGAGATAGTACTTATTTCCAACTACATTGATAAGATATACCGCATCAATCGTAAAGGTTCTGTATTTATAATGATCGACAGAATAGTCCAGGTCGACAGACCCAAGATAGACCTTCGCCACCTTCCTCCTGACCGGGACAGTCACCTCATAGGACTCTACGCCCACGCTGATAATCAGTTCCTTTTCTCCTTCCATCACCAGACGTCCGGGCGCATTATCAGCCAGCAGGTCTGTACTCTTAGCCACCAGGCTCGTCCTGCTCCTTATATCGGACATATCCGGTGCATTCACAAGAGCCACAACATTCTTGGTTCCGGCAGTGCAGCGCAATTGCAGCTGGGTTTCATTTCCTCCTTGCGCATATGCCTCCAACAAGCCGTCATCATCGAACACAAGAATCTGGACATCCTCCACAGCACTGTCATCAACAGTCTCCCCACTCTTGGTCGCAGTGACGGGCACAGACACGTTCAGAGTGAACTCTGCTGCCTCCTTCTGCATTTTTACGGGTTCAACATCCTTCTCACTGCACCCAATCAGTGCCAAAGCAGCAACAGCTGCATAAAATAATGTTTTCTTCATAACTTGAATGATTTAAAATGGTTTGTTTATATTGGTTTGACGAACGATTTCTGCCATTTCCGGATCAAGATTCGCACGGTATTCCAAAGAAGGATCAAGGGCCAAAGCCAGCTTGTAGTATTTCAAGGCTTCCTGCATCTGTCCTAGTCTTGAAAGCACCAGCGCCTTCAGGTAACAGACCCTCGGATCATCCACCCCAAGCTTTTCCAGCACAGCCAGAGCCGAATGATTATAATCCGCAGACATCATGGCAAGCGCTGCATTATAATCTCCGTACGACCTCAAGCATGTATGCGCCGCCTTATAATCGAGCCGTTTCAGTGCCTCTACTCCTGCGGCATATAAAGTATCAAGTTCCGTAGTATGTACGGTATCCTTCACCATCCCTACACGATGCATATGAAATTCAAACCCCACACTACGCAGTTTAGGATAAAGCTTTTCTCTCATATAGCGGTACTCCGGCAACAAGGACATCCTTTTTTCCACCTTATCCGGATATGTCAGGTCACTCATCAGATCAAGAAGACCGCGCACTGTTTCCTGTTTCATGACAGTATCATTCTTTACAAGTCGTATGAGCTGCCCCCAATTCTCCGGAAGACTGGAAACCTTCATGCTGTCGCGCCACTGCTCCGGCACATATGCCTCAAGATATTTCTTTACGGACTCCGATCTGGCAATGGATAATTTTTTATTCAAGGATAACGACCCCTCCGGTGAACTGGAAGCTCTTATTATCATCGAATCCAAGGCGAATTCCTGTCTGGACACCACATCCATGATACATCTCCTTATGCGGGCCAGTTCCTCAAAGTTCCCTTCCATAGTCGTATCCACTTCTGAACTGCCCTGACGGAAATCGATAAAGGCTCTGGTGTTGTCATATACCCTCCTTTCAAGCACCAGCATCCTATATTTCGGAGTATCATCCACCAATGTAGATAGAGAACTTATATAAAAAGTCAGTTCCTCCGGGAAAGGAAGCGTAATGATGCATTCCCCTTTTTCGTAAAGGCTTCCATCAAGTGAAACCATCACTTTTTTCAAGCCAGGCCGAGTTTTAAAAGTATGCACATACCGATATACAAATATTCCATGATCAAGGGTAAGGACCGTATCCAGACGGATACCTTCAGTCAGAATCGGATCCTTCACATACATTCTGTACATCTTTTCCTTTAAAGCCTTGCGCCGCTCATTTCTCCTGATCTTGCCATGCATGGTATAATGCTCGAGAGCATCCTTCTGGGTCACTCCGAAGAGGTTCTTCTCCATTTCGTCCGTCACAAGAGTAGAATCAGTCTTCATCGCATAAGTCCGGGGAAAATGGCGCTGAAGAAAGATTTCCAACTGTCCCATGCGGATAAAATCTGTTGTATCCGTTATTATCGAAGCAAGAAACTCCCGATACTTCTGATACCCTCGCATCTGAGCCTGACGATATCCGGAACCGGTTATGAATAACGGTTCCAGTTCCACGGTGTCTTCCTGTATCCTCATTATCGGTCTTATCTTAAGCTGCCATCGAGAATCAGACATGCCCGAGGGAACGGTCACATCAAAACTCACAGACACCATTCCAGCCCTCTCCGCCACATTCCTGAATCTTGCCGTTACAACAGATGCCGCAAGAACATCAGTCGCCACCATCTCACCGGTCTCCGTATCACGGATTGCATTCATAATTACAGGCCCTTCTTCCAAGGTCCCACGGATACTATCTATCTGCACCGTATCAGCCTCAAGGCTCTGCTCGAATTCCTGGTCACCAGGCACCGATAAGGCCAGAGTCATTTCACCGGAACGTATCATCTGCATCTTCCGGTACGGAGTGCAGGCTACGGCCACCACAAGCAGCAATAAGGCGAGATATTTCATATCAGAACACATATACCAATGATACAGTCAGATCATCCGGAAGAATGAATCCCCGGTCACCTTCTTCTATAGTAATACCGCACGTAGGGCAGGAATACTTCTTATACTTATCTACACCGGCCCAGAATCCGAAACCGAATTCAATATTGAAATGGGAAGACATCATGTAGGTATATCCTGAATAGAGTCCTGCTCCAAGGCGGTCGCCCTCCTCAGTCTCAGCAGACAGGATACCACCCATATTGTATTCCTGATACCTGACCTTGGACGCGAACCACCATCCCGACCATATATGCCACGGCCAAAGCCTCGCACCAATAGAATATGACTGCTGACGAAGCTGGAACTGCTCATCACCGGAGCCGTAAGAAAACGGATTATACCTCACCCCAGCCACCAGACTCCATCTGCGGGAAAGCGCACAGGATGCATCCAGATTCATCGTTCCGAGAGCAGCATATCCGAGAAAATCCGTAGACACACTAAACTTCTGGGCGGACATAGGGAAGCATGACAGCAAGAGTACAGCCATTATGACATTTATCCTCTTCATGGTATCAATATCTGCTGAACACCTGTTCTATTACACTTCTTTTAGACGGGAATGCAGCGATCATGGCTGTCCTCAGATTCTCACGAGATGTCACAGATTCATCCAAAACCGAAAACATCTCCGAACAACTCACGCCGCGCTCGTCCAGATAGCGGAATATCTGCGGATAAAACCAGTATGAAGTGCCGAAAGATGGGAAAGTTCCGCCATAACGGTCCTTATACATCAGACTCTCCAGATAATAGGCCCATGTCTCACCGATCTCGCAATGTCCTGCCCCGGCTTCTGTTCCGTCACCATAGGTCATCCCACCCGACATGATGAAAGATTTGATTATATAGGTGATATAGGTATTCCAATAGGTCTTGCCTACATTTCTGAAATGGCTGGCATGAGCAAGTTCGTGACAAACTGAGGAATATATAGCCCTATAGTCATCCTTTGCTTTTGTGCCTATCGTTACATCAGGTAGAAAGAACTTAATGATCTGAGCAAACTCCCCAAGGAATGACCCGAGAAGACCGTCCTCGACATATGCTCCGTGATGCATCATGACTGCACTGCTTGCGTTCATTCCGTTCATTATCCATATCCTCAGGTCCTTAGGCGGTTGGAGTATATTAAGATCATCTGATGCACATCGCGCGAAATAATCATATGCAGCATTGTTAACCACACATCGTCTGAAAAGTTTTGCCTCGGAATCCTTGGTTATAGTCATATTGATTCCGACCGGGTCGGCTTTTCCCAAAGTGGACACCGAAGCAGGAACAAGCACAAGATTCACTCCGACATTGAAACCAGTGGAGTTATTGAAGACAAGCCTGTAGCGAAGCTTCGAGGAAAAAGTCTTGTCCATATTGTAATACCCATCACGGTCCGTATAAGCGCTTGCAAATTTTACGAATGTATTGACCACTACTTTAACACCCGCAACACCGAACGGCTTTCCACCGTTAGCATAATCATCCACAATGGTTATGCGTCCCGACGGAGACGTTTTAGATGACTTGACGGTCATGTCAGATAGTCTATCCGCATTTCCGGTCAGCCTATAGGACTCCGCCTCCACTGCAGCCCAGTCTATCCCGTCAGAACGTGTTCCGGCTGATTCTTCTGAAATGTGGCATTCGTCAATTATCTCATATCTGATGTCAGGAAAATCAAAGTCATGAGGCACCACAGCATACTGCCATGTAACACTTCCAACAGGCACATCAGGATCATGATACCAATCGCCATCGACAATGATGTCATAATCCAAAGGATGGTCCACCAATTCAATTCCGAGTCCCTCGAGAGACTTGTACTCATTATCGTCAGAAGGCAGGAAACGGACGTATAGGCTGGTAGTATTTACCTCCACCCTGTTCGCCTTTACAGGATACAGAGAATGCAGGGCGCGTGCAATATTCTCTGTCTTATAGGGGTTCTCAAGACGGTTGCCCAAGACTATCTTCTCGTGAGCCAGACCTCTTCCGTAAGCATAATCGATCCCCTTCTCAGCATCCATCCCGTCCTTTCCGCACGAGATGAGCAGAAATACCGAAAGTAATAGTTTGAATTTACCTCTCATAATATCAACATTTAATTACGGAGGCAAAGTTCCGGACACTTATCCGTGTAAAAAAAAATTACACGTTTAATTACAAAAAAGTGCCCCACAGACACCTGTAGGGCACTTATATACATCAAAATTTATCTGATTTTTGGTAAAAATCAGATAAATTTCGTAAAATCTTACTAGAAAAACGAGACAGTCTTCTGCTCGACAGCCGAAAGAATGCTATTTGCAACACGGCTCACACCGAAGCGGAACAGGTCTTTTTTAAGCCATTTCTTACCAAGGATTGAAGATACAATCGAATAGTAGCAAAGAGCATCGGCTGCGGATGATATCCCTCCAGCAGGTTTAAATCCGACCATACGTCCTGTAGCCTCATAATATTTCGCAATACACTCGCACATAACGTATGCAGCAGCCGGAGTAGCATTTACATCCACCTTTCCTGTAGATGTCTTGATGAAGTCTGCTCCTGCCTCCATAGCAAGGAATGAAGCCTGAGCTATAGCCTCAGAAGTACGGAGCAACCCTGTCTCAAGGATTACCTTAAGATGTACATGCCTGTTCTGACGGGCAGCCACCTTGTCAATACATGCACGCACCTGACGTATTTCTTCAGCCGCAGCCTCATAGTCCTTAGCAAGGAAATGATTGAGCGCCAGCACTATATCCACCTCATCAGCCCCCTGTTCAACGGCAAGTTCACATTCACGAAGCTTCACCTCAAGGAAGCTCTGAGAAGAAGGGAAGCATGCAGAAACCACAGTGATATTCACATCGCATTTCCTGGCATTAGCCACAACAGCCGCAAAGTTCGGATATACGCAGACCGATGCCGGCAGAGGCCATTCCGGATAACTCTCCTGAAATGCATTAACCTTGTTAACAAGCTTTGCCACCGATTCCGGAGTATCATCTGTCTTCAATGTCGTAAGATCCATCATCGAGAAACAATCCTTATAGACCTGTTCTGAAGCCAGGCTGTCAAGACTTGCAGCAATCAGTTCCAGAGCCCTTCCCATTACCTCCTGATCAGGAGCATAACCATACTTTACCAAGTAATCCATAGTATTTAAAACTTTAATTTTGAATCAACTATTATTGTCACAGGACCATCATTCAGCAGTCCCACTTTCATATCTGCACCAAATATTCCGCGTCCGACCGGCTTCTCCATCTGGGTTTCCATCAATTCAAGAAACCGTTCATACAAAGGCACTGCCACATCCGGCTTTGCTGCCTTTATATAGGAAGGCCGATTGCCTTTTACAGTAGAGGCATACAAAGTAAACTGGCTCACAACAAGCACATCTCCTGCTACATCCTTGACCGACAGATTCATAACTCCATCCGGATCGTCAAATATGCGCATGGCTGCGATTTTCCTGGCAGTCCACATCAGATCTTCTTCCGAGTCATCATCAGTGAAGCCCACAAGCAGAAGAAGTCCATGTCCTATAGCTGACTCATATCCTTCTGCAGGGACCTTCACCGAGGCCTCCTTCACTCTTTGCACAACTGTCCTCATTATCCTCTTATCTGTATATTGAATCCCTCATCCACAAGAGGTTGCACAAGCTCCCTCATCTGCTCCACGGTATATTTCCCTAACGTCTTATCCGGCGTTTCCCTGTCTATCGTATAGACCATAATCTCACGCGGATGCAGCTCCCGCACAATATCCATCCATGCATCCAAGGCCTCAGGTGCAAGCGTATCAAAATCTGCAGACCTTAGAAACATCGTCTGCAACACAAACCTCCCATCAAATCCCCTAAGGCTGTCTACAACAGAAGCAAGGGAATAATACCCTGTCGGCTTATTTATCTTCCTTACAAGTTCATCGCTTGAGGCATCTATCTTCATGATCGGATTATCCACCTTCATCAAAGCTTCCATCACCCTCGGGCGGCCGGCAAGCGTTGCATTCGACAGCACAGACACCTTGGCCCCGGGAAAGAACTTATTTCTCAACTCCAGAGTCACATCTATTATCTCTGGAAAATCAGGGTTCATCGTAGGCTCTCCGTTGCCTGAAAATGTTATGGAATCAACAGTCTTGCCTTCATCCAGGACAGCTTTCATCTTCGCTTCCAATGCCGCCGCCACATCATCCAAACGCGGAAAGACATTGTCCGATATTCCGTCCTTATTCCATCCGCACTCGCAATACACGCAGTCGAAATTACATAGCTTTCCCTTCGAAGGAAGAATATTCACTCCAAGAGAAGCCCCCAACCTGCGGCTGTAAATCGGTCCGAATACTATGTCGTCAAAATGCAGCATCAAATTATCCTTTCCGATATGCTTGAAGATGTCACATATCCGTATTCATCCACCTCGCTGATACGCACCAATCCCGGCACTTTTCCAATTGCAATACTACCCAGCAGTCCATCCTTCTTCAAGAAACGCGCCCCGTTGAGAGAAGCCCACACAAGCATCTCGTTCATAGGCACATCAGGTAATGCTTCATGAAGACAAGCCAGCTCCTTAACCATATCAAGGTCGTCGTTGCTAGAAAGCGAATCCGTCCCCAAAGCAATAGCAAGGCCGTTTTCCCTCATCAGTCCTACCGGAGGCAACGCATTATGAATAAATATATTAGACAATGGACATATCGCAAAAAACGGATTTGCCATAACTTCCTTCACAGCATCTATATCACTCTGCTGAAGACATACATTATGCACCAGCAGCACATTCTCTTCATACGGCGCAGGCTTGGCGGCCTCGAGTCTATCAATAAAATATTTCAGGGATGATTCCCCTGTAACCGGAGGAGTGCTCATACCGGCTCTCTTCCTATTTTCATACATCGCGCCACAGCCTCTTACAATAAGGTCTTCTTCCTCCTGACTTTCCTGAGAATGATATGAAAGGAAACCTGAAGAAAGTCCTGAAGCTGCTGAGTCGCTCAAAAGCTGAGGACTCATCGTGTAACATGAATGAGGAGTCGGAGCAGCATCAATGCCATAAGTGTCTGCCACAGCCTTCAGCTTAGTAACATCAGCCATCACGCCATCACACATTTCCGGTTCGCTGCCGAACACTTCAAGAAAAGTCCTTGTGTACATAGGATGAGAAGCCTTTACCTCAAAAGAGGAATCATCATTACTGATGTCAGCCATAGCCGACACTCCCCTTTCCCACATACGGTCCATCCACTCCTTCACCAGCTTCTGTTTGGCCTCGCGACCGGCCCAGTCACGCAACGCATTAATCTGGTCAATGAAGCCGGCCATACCGGTTCCTTTGACAAACTTTCCATGAAGATGAGACAGTTCCACATGGCAATGAGCATTGACAAACCCCGGTACAATAGCCCCTGAAGCCACCTCCTCGGACGGTTCACAAGTTCCCACATTCAGGATCCTCCCATCCGCATCATCATATTCCACAAAGCCGTTCCTTATCGGCTCATCTGCCTCAAGTGTATATACATATGAAGCTGTAACTCTCCTCAGACCCATAATCTACTTTGATTTCAAATCTTTCATTATACTAGATTTCAGGAACTTACCATCAATCACACGGTTAATATTCTGTTTATCCACGGCGCTCTTTACCTCCTTCTGAGACTCATCCGCCTTCGCAGTCTGTTTCTTCTCTTCCAGCACCTTCGACTCCACTGCAGCAACACTGTCCGCTACTGCCACAGTATCAGCCGCTACTGTCATGCGAGGACCTTCGTAAAGAGTATCTGTTGCCGGCACATGATGAAGTCTGTATACCCACAAGGCAGAATCAGGTTCGAAGGTGACACTATCATAATAATGTACATAAGGCTCGTCGAACAGGCATGGAAAATACTCGCTGATGTCCAGGTCTGAATCATATCTCAGCTTCTCCAGCCTCTTCTTCCTTGCCTCTTCCTCCTCATGAATCCTCTGCTGCTCACGCAGTTCCTCAAGACGTTCGTCCAGAATGGCAACTGTAGCTCTCAATATCCTCGAAAACCTCTCCGGATCATCCATATAGACATCCACAGTTTTTCGATAATCCTCAGAATCATATCCGTATTTCTCCAGGATAGGTTCATATACCAGGGAAGTATCAGCTATATGTCTGAATCCCGGAGTAGATGTAATCCATTGGTCAGTCATCAGCATCTCCGCATATATCTCCGAGAGTTTGCCACGCGGAATGACCTCAGCCTCATCCTTGCCGCAGGAAGCCAGAAGCAACAATGCCGCCATGGCAGCAAATATATGTCGGAAAAACTTCATCATATTATCTTAGCACAGCACCGAATTCATTCTGGAATGTCGAAAGAAGCTTGCTCATTACTCTCTCCACATCATTGTCAGTCAATGTCTTCTCAAGATCCTGAAGCACGAAGCTCAGCGCATACTGCTTCTTGCCCTCGGCAATCTTATCACCTCTGTAAACGTCAAACAAACTAACCTGCTTGAGAAGTTTCTTGCCCACACGGAGTGCGCTCTTACGAAGATCGGCATAGCTTACTGACTCGTCAAGGAGAAGCGCCAGGTCACGTCTTACTTCAGGGAACTTAGGAAGCTCCTTGTATTTGATCTTGTTCCTCTTTACGAGTTCAAAGAGTGCTGGCCAGTTGATCTCAGCAGCAAATACCGGCTGTCGGATACCGAATTGCTTGAGTCTTGCCGGAGCTACAGTACCCATAACTGCAAGTCTCTGATGTGAGCCTGGAAGATTATATGCAAGTCCTTCAGAGAACAGATCTGCCGGAGCAGCTTCTGTCTCAAGAGAATAGATATCGCAACCAAAGCGCTTGAGAAGGAGTTCCAGATAACCCTTAAGCTGGAAATAACTTCCCTTGCCCGGGTCTGTCCTCCATGACTTCTCAGGCTGGCCGCTCATGAAGAGGGCATAGCATGTATGCTCCTCATACGAGTCGAGAGTCTTGCCGTCTGTCTCAGGGTTGAACGAATATACTGAACCATACTCAAATGTCTTTATATTCGTAATCTGACGGTTGATATTGTATGCAATCACCTCAAGACCGTTCAGAAGAAGAGTCTGCCTCATTACGTTAAGGTCAGAGCTAAGCGGATTCATGATCCTCACACACTTCTCCTCAGGATAAGTCTTAAGCTTCGAATAATATTCAGACTTTGTCAGAGAATTGTTCATCGTCTCCACAAAACCGTTCGCTGCCAGGAAATCGGCAATAGACTTGCGCACCACCTCAGGCTCCGGCTTCTGAGAGGCATTTACAGACATCCTCATGGCCTGTGGCAGTTCGATATTGTTGTAGCCGTAGATACGAAGGATTTCTTCGACAATGTCACATTCACGATACACATCGATCATATATGAAGGCACAGCGACCTTTGCTCCCGTAGCTGTCTTCTCAAGGAATTCATATGCGAGTCCTTCAAGGATACCCTCAATCACATCATGGCCGATCTTCTTGCCCACAAAGTTCTCGATACGGTTATAATCAAGCTCCACAACTTTCTTCTGGATCTTCTCAGGATAGAACTCCTGCATCCTGCCCACAATCTGACCGCCGGCAATTTCCTGAATAAGAAGAGCCGCACGCTTCGCCGCATACTCAACTACAAGCGGATCCGCACCGCGCTCATAACGGAAAGATGCATCAGTCTTGAGACCATGTCTCTTAGAGCTCTTTCTTATTGACACAGGATTGAAATATGCGCTTTCAAGGAACACATCAGTCGTTGCCTCAGTAACGCCTGACTCCTCACCACCAAACACACCGGCAAGGCACATAGGCTTCTCTGCATTCGCAATCATAAGATCAGCGGACGACAAAGTTCTCTCCACTCCGTCAAGTGTCACGAACTTCTCGCCTTCCTCAGCTCTTCGGACAATCACCTTACCGCCTTCTATCTTAGCCGCATCGAAAGCATGAAGAGGCTGTCCGATTTCATGAAGCACGAAGTTGGTTATATCCACAATATTATTGATTGGCCTTAGACCGATTGCAAGCAGCTTCTTCTGGAGCCATTCAGGAGATGCAGCCACCTTTACTCCCTTGATTGTCGTACCGGTATAGCGAGGAGCGCCGTCGGTTGAAGTCACCTCTACGGGGATTGCCCCTTCCACGTCATTGTCCGCCCATGCTGACACATCAGGAAGCTTGAACTCACATGGCACGCCATTATGTCTGAGATATGCATAGAGGTCTCTAGCCACACCGATATGGGATGCAGCATCCACACGGTTTGCTGTAAGACCTATTTCAATGATTGTGTCGGTCGCAAGGCCAAGGTATTCCTTTGCCGGCGTCCCCACAACCGCCTCCGGCTCAAGCACCATGATACCATCATGTGAATCTCCTATGCCGAGCTCATCCTCGGCGCAGATCATACCAAATGACTCAACACCACGGATCTTTGACTTCTTGATTTTGAAATCCTCGCCTAGCACGGTACCTACAGTTGCAAGAAGCACCTTCTGGCCTGCAGCCACATTAGGGGCACCACATACCACCTGAAGAAGTTCTGCATCACCTGTATTGAGCTTTGTTACATGGAGATGGTCAGAATCCGGATGCTCAACACACTCTATCACTTCTGCCACGATAACTCCTGCAAGCCCTCCCGGTATTTCCTCCACCTGCTCGAGGGAATCCACTTCAAGTCCGATGGAAGTCAGCGCTTCAGCCACTGCCTCCGCAGAGAGGTCGCACTCAAGATAATCCTTGAGCCAATTATACGAAATCTTCATATTATTATTGTTTTATACTATATCATCTTTTGAGAAAAGGGAACTTACAAACTCACGTTTGTTGAACACCTTGAGATCATCTATACCTTCCCCGATGCCGACGAACTTCACAGGCACCCTAAACTGATCCACCACGCCAACTACAACCCCACCTTTGGCTGTACCATCAAGCTTAGTGATAGCCATAGCGGTAATATCAGTTGCACGTGAGAACTCCTTGGCCTGCTGGAATGCATTCTGACCAGTAGAGCCGTCAAGCACGAGCAGCACTTCATGAGGGGCATCAGGAATGACCTTCCTCATCACGTTACGGATCTTTGTAAGCTCGTTCATCAGGTCGATTCTGTTATGAAGACGCCCGGCAGTATCTATAAGCACGACATCAGCATCCTTCGCCACAGCAGATTTAAGAGTGTCAAAAGCGACAGAAGCCGGATCTGAACCCATGCCCTGCTTCACGATATCTACTCCTGCACGTTCTGCCCATATGGTAAGCTGCTCCACTGCAGCGGCGCGGAAAGTATCTGCAGCACCCAGAACGACCTTTTTCCCTTGGGCCTTCAGACTGCTGGCGATTTTGCCGATAGTAGTAGTTTTTCCAACCCCGTTCACTCCTACAATCATCATCACATATGGCTTCTTGCTGAAGTCAAAAGGAATCACCACGTCATCAGACTCTTCACCACCTTTGACGTTAAGGAGTGTTGCAATCTCATCTCTGAGGATATCCACAAGTTCATCAAGAGACACATATTTGTCCCTCCTGACCCTATCTTCAAGATTATCGATGATCTTCATGGTCGTATCAACGCCCATATCTGTAGCCAACAGCGCCTCTTCAATAGCATCAAGCAGATCATCATCGACCTCTGCCTTACCTACAATGGCTCTGGAGAGTCTGTCAAAGAAACTCCTGTTAGTCTTCTTTACGCCTTTATCAAAAATACCCATAATCTGTGTTTAACTTACAAATATACGGGTTTTTAAGAGAATATAAAAGAAGATTCAGCACAAAAAGAAAGGCACCGCTATAATCAGCGGTGCCTTTCTAAAGTTCTCTAAAGAAAATTATTTCTTTGCGAAGAAATCCTTGGCCTTGTCTTCCTCTACGAGCTCCTCAGTGAATACGTAAGCTCCAGTCTTAGGAGACTTGTCCATGCGGATACACTTAACCATCTTCTTGAGTGTACCGGCCTTGAAGGTTGCGACTGCTTTCTTTG